>Ga0183095_10628_pt1 | contig 83457 bp, 76 predicted proteins | sample BioMet4_FD_130346 | JGI IMG/M metagenome (GOLD analysis project Ga0183095, IMG submission 130346) | Microbial communities from bioreactor (seeded with sewage sludge) at LBNL, California, USA - Biofuel metagenome 4 (v2) (version 3) | ecosystem: Engineered > Bioreactor > Anaerobic > Unclassified ... | reverse complement strand
GCCGAAGAGGATGCCGCCGCATTCCTGCGCGAACTGCCCGGGGACGATGATCGGTCCGAGCGTTTTTTTCACGCTGTTATTGCCTTGGCGGAACTCGAACTTCCCCCGAAGACGATGGCGCGGATTTTGTCCGCCAACCCGTCATTCTGGACCAAGTACGGCGGCCGTTTTTGGGCGGAAACGGAGCGGGTTTGCGCGAAACGGGCAGATGAAATTTTCGAGGTTATTGATCACAATCCGGTTAGGGCCATTGACTTGGCGACAACCGCCCCGTTATCCGCCAGTGATCGGCAAAGCGTCGAGATGGTTTGCCAAGCCCTGCAGATTGATTCGCCGGACTCGATTTTGCAGGTTGCCCGGTTGCTGGTACACATCTTTCAGCAGAGCAGTAACGCGATTGTTTCTCTACCATGTGGGACGGGCAAATCGACGGCCATGCTTGGGCTTATGGTGGCCAATGCTTCGTCGCAAAACCCATTTATGCTGGTATTGGAAACTCGTGATGCCGTACAGAAAACTTTCACATTGCTGAATCGACTTTGTCCGGGAAAAGTGGGTATGTATTTGGGTTGGGCGGCAAACGAATGCGGCCACGCCCAGCAAAAGATTGCACCGCTGATTCCCAAGCGTCGTTCCTTGTGTCCGAAATGTTGCTTTTCGGCGAATTGTATCTACTCCAACTCCCCGAAGGCCTTGACGCAACCTATTGTTGTTACGACCCACGCAAGTTTTAAAATTCTGGCCGCAACGCATTCGACCGGAATGAAAAAATTCACGGTAGTTTGTGACGAGGATTTGGCGGTGTTTTCGGCCGAGTCGTTTACCGCTGCCGAACTTAATCAACTTGCCGGATTCATTGTTAAACAGGACAACGGAACTGCGTTGTTGCAGGCGGCTTTCTCCCCGCTGGTCAACCGTCAAGGCAAGTGGTATCTGGCAGCAGGACGGGATGCGGTTGTCGCCGAGCTGGCAACGATTCCCGAGGAAGCATACCACCAGCTATGCCGTCGCGTTTTTGCCGGGACCGCCTTCCTGAGCGACCAGCTGGTGGAACTGTTGGCAAAGTTTCTGCATTTCTTCGGCGGATTGCGCAACGGAAAATTTGCGACCTGCGTAATCGGCGACAGGATCAAGATGAGACGCCAATGGGTCAACCTCGATCAATTGGCGATCCGGCATTTTGTTCTGATGGATGCGTCGGCCGAGTATTCTCTTCTTCGGCTCGAGTGGCCGCTTTTCACCTGCAAGCAAATGAAAGACTTGGCCGATGGTGCCGTCGCCCGCCTTGGGATCGTGGTGGGCAATCCCACCAAAAGCCGCCGGATAAAAAACATTTCCGCCAGTCAAGCTTCTCTGCCGGCCCTTGCCGGCGCACAAGTATTGCTGGTCCATAATGCGACGGGCAGTGAAAAGGATAGGGCAGAAATAGCAACTTTGCAGCAGATGTTGATGAAGGTTGCACGGAAAGTGGTGCCGGTGTCGCGCGGCAGACTGCGTGGCGGCAACGACTACCGCGACCTGGATGCCATTGTCACGGTGGGAGCTGGCTTTTTTGATGGGCTGGAGGATCTCATGCTGTTGGCGGCGCTCCAGCGCGGCCGCACGGTGAAGGCGGATGAAATTTGGGATGCCGCCGGGGCGCCGTTGATGCACAAAAGCAGTTTTCAATGTCGTGAGGTACAGGAAATCTTTATCCGACAATATATTGCCACGCTCTACCAAGGTTTGTATCGTACGGCATTACGAAATGGTCAACCGATTATTGCAGTCATCGCGTTGCCGAACGTCAGTTGGTTGGTCGAGTTACGCCGGCTTATGCGGCTGGAACTGATTGACGTAGTCGGCGACGAAACTCAGCGGAAGCGGATGGCCGGCTTCCTCAAATTGTTGGCCGACGTTCCCTCCGGACAGGGTACAGATAAAGAAGTGGTGGCCGCAACGCTGGGCTACAAGAGCTTCAAGGGTAACGAAACCTACATCACCAACCTGTTGAAAAGTTTCTTTAAACGAATCGGGAACCGTTTCCGCCGGTTACCATAAAAATGCCGACCGTAGTTGCTGGTATATATATATTATTTATACAGAAAACTTCCGACATCAAAATCAAGCTCAAAATTGTGCAAATTGGAACCCGGCAGAAGTACGATCCCATTGCCCGTTTTTCTGCCATAAAATTCGAGGTAAATAATGAACCGACCAGAAGTCGAACTCGGTACGATGAACCATGAACAGCCACTCCCGCCGGAAATATCGGCTGGCGATTGTCCGGCAACTCCGGATACTCAGGAAGAATATCGCATTAAAGCACCGCCCGCGCCGATGGCCGGCTTGACCGAACCGTTAGCGAGCCCGGCAGCTTCGACGGGGGCGCCGGCGGCAACTCCGGATCTTCAACCCGAAACACCGTCGACATTCACATCTGAGTCCGACCGCATTCGACAAATTCCGCTGGCTCGGCTTTATCCACACCCGGATATTGCCGCCATGATCGAACCGGATCCCACGGTGCAGCGGCAACTTGCCGAATCTTTCCGGGCGCACGGCCATTATGAACAACAATTCGCCCCGCTGATCGGTGAAGAAAACGCCGACGGCAATGTTACCGTTGTTGAAGGTCTGACGCGCCTGGCGGCGGCACGGGAAGCCGGTCTGAAGAAATTGCCGGTGATGCTGACGACCTTCCCGGACGATGCTTCTCGTATTCGCTACGCCATAAAAGTTCAGGTCGCTCGCCGCCGGCATCTGACGCCGCCGGATTGCCTTCGTGCCGTCGATGCCTTGGCGAGTATGGAAGACTCCAAAGCGCGCGATCGGCAGGAGCATCGCGGCGACGGGGGCTTGGTGTCAAGTGATACGAAGGGGGGTGGCCGGGCCAATGAAAGCATCGGCAAAATCCTCGGGATCTCCGCGAGCACGGTTAACCGTATTCGGTGTGTCGGTAAAAATCCGCAACTCCGCGCGCAAGTGTTGGCCGGCAAGCTGACGATCCATGCGGCATTTGCTCAAATTCATGCCCCAAGCGGCCAGCTAGCGTCAACCGGTAGTCCCGCCGGATTAGCCATGGCGCCCGGCCTGGAAGCGCTGGCAAGCCCCGTTGCCATAGCCAAAAACCGGACCGTGTCCGACCAGATTTATTCCGTCCCGGAAACGGTGCTGCGCTTTTTGCGCGACTACTTGCCGAGCGATGCTCGCCCGAAATTAATGGAACTGATTAACAACGGCGACTGTGCGCCGGAGACCCGTAGTTTTTTCACCCGCGCTGATGGTTCGTCACTGCAACAACCGTTTTTGAATTTTTAAACCAAGAGCTTTTAGGGATTGTGACAATAATTACCAACAAGCCGTTGCGGAACAGACAAGCCAGGAGGTGGGAAAGCTGGTAGAAAGTTTAACATTTAGGATTACCGCCAGCCAATGCTGCGTGCCTTTCCAATGTCCAAAGTTACCCCCAAAAGTCAACTCGAACGTTCGAGTTGCTGATGACCGGAGATCATTATCGACAATTGCTTGTGGTTGTTACAGTTAACTCATTCTTCATGTCGTTCGCAAATTTGAGAAAGAAATTTAACGAAATGCTATATATTACGGAGTAATATAAGGTTTGTGTTTTAGTAATCGTTACTATATATTTGGAAAATTTTGCTCGTCAGAAACCCCCATATTTTACGCTTTTTGCGTCCATCTTTGTCTGGATTATTGACATTCCGCTAAAAACTCGCCGGCGTTAAAACGATCGAAAATCAGTTGCACATTTTCGCTGATCAGCATTTTCCGGTTCCGATAGCCCTGATCCAGATAGATCAAAATCGCCAGCCAGCGTTCCGCATTTTTATGCAGCTGATAGCGATCCAGCTTTTTCAGTTGGTCGGTGGTCCAATAACCGTAGACTCGCTGACAACCGGCCACCCGCAACCGATGCACCGCCTGCAGCCCATGGGATATCAGATCGGTACCGGGGCCACGATCCCATTAAACCGAATTGGATCAGGCGGTTGCACCGCCCTCGCTGAGCCTTATGTTTTACGCCGCAGCTTATCATACGGCACTCCGCCCATGCAAGTCATTGTAAGAATCAGGCGAATCGGAAAAATCACGCTTGCATCTCCGGCAGGGAAAGGGTATGATTAGCAACAAGCAAGATAGGAGCATGTGGTATCCGACCGGGGAACTGGTCAATGACTATTCTCAAAATTCGTAAAACTTTAGCGTAACTGCAATCAGCGTTTCTACACAAAACGACCAATTTTGACCTAAGGAACGGGGTTAGCGGGCACGTCTATTACTGGACGTGCTCATGCTTTCATCCTTAGGTGGTGCTTGGTCGTACCAGTGTAGAGTGAAAACGGAGCACGTCCTCTTTTTTTGAGGTCGCCTCGCCGCTGATGCGGCTCGGGAGCGATTTCATGAAAGGACGATGGGCGGGGTGGTATGCAGGACTGCTGGGGGGACTGCTGACGGCAACGACAGCGGTCGGGGCGGAAGTTGACAAGGGTGATCCGGTAGCAACGGATACGGGCAAGGCGATCGAAAAATCAACCGTCCCGTCGGACAATCCGAAGCATCTGCCGACAAAACTGGCCGCGTATATTCTGCACAGCCGCTATCTTTTCGGCGCCAACGGCGGCCAGACCTGGTACTGGGGCAAACAGGTTACCGTTACCGGCATCGTCAACGTCAAAGAAATCAGACGGATTGATGAGAACAGTCTGGTCGACCGGAAATATTGCGGTCAATATGCGGTTCCGATTTACGGTTCGGAATCCATCTGCGGCGACGAAGTGGTCTGCATGGTCCCGGATGACGTGAAGTTGCCAAGCATCATTCCCACTTCCGTTTCCACACATAAAAAATCCCGTCATAAGCATTCAAACACTGCAATTCAAACTCGTATCGTCATCGTAACTTTTACCGGCATAGTAGCTCACGGCGAACGTTTCCGGCAAGTTTTCATTGCCAACGCCAAACTGGAAAAACAACGCGCTCCGACGCTGACTCGCAACAACTGTCCCGATGATACGGCGGTAAAGAAGAAAAAGAAAAGCAAGAACAACAGCGATGACGATATGAATGATTCCGACCTCGACGATCATGATGCCGATTCCGCCCCGCCCGAAGAAGTAACATTCAACGATTTTTTGCGCCAAACTTCAACTCTGCCGAAATGGGGTTGGCTGGTGCTGGGACACGGCATGCCCAAACGAATCATCGACATGGGCGACGACCCACAGGCGTACGGCGCCGAGTTGGCCTATCTCCATGAATCCACACCGAGCAGCCGGATTATGGTCTATGTCAGTGGTCAGACCGAAGGCAATTCTGATATCCGTCACATTACCCATGCCCGGATCGTCCGCTGGCGTCATATCACCGTTTCCGACTGGAAATAAAATAGAGGAGAAAAATATCATGAAGATTCAACGGGTTATCGCCGGTATGATTGCCGCCATCCTTCTCAGCGGCTGCGCGTCATTGACTCCGGAAGTACAACATTTGCAGCAGGAGGCCGAACACGGCAACGCCACTGCCATGTTCGATCTCGGCTGCGCCTATTATTATGGCGAAGGCGCACCGCAAGACTACGACACCGCAAGCAAATGGTATAAGCAGGCGGCGGAAAAAGGCAATGTCGATGCCATGTATAATTTAGGCGGTATGTATCTCTATGGACGCGGCGTCACGATTGATTATGCCGAAGCGGCCAGGTGGTACCGCATGGCCGCCGCCAAGGGCGATGTCAACTCGGCCAAGCAACTGGAAGAAATGCAGCACGTTAATCACGTCATTTGCAGTTCCAAGAAAAACCATATACCTTAACATTCTTAATCTGGGGGATGGAGAAATCATGAAAGGACTGACCGAAAAGCAGCAGAATATCATCCGGTTCATCGGTGAATTTACAGTTCAGGAACATATGGCGCCGACGGTTTACGAACTCGCCGACCATTTCCACATCAAAACCTCCACGATCTTTGCGCACCTCAAAGCATTGCAGCAGAAAGGAATGTTGACGAGAACTTCACAAGCCCGAAGTATCAAACTGTCCGCCCCGCCATACCGTTCCTCCGTTTCCTCGGACATTGTTGCACTTCCGCTGGAAGATCCATCCGGCGTAATCGGGGAATGGCTGGTCGACCGACGTCTGCTTGCTGCCGATCATCGGGAAGAAGGTTTTGCCTTGAAAGTTTCGGACGACGCCCTGCGCGACTTCGGCATCTTTCCCGGCGACATCGTAATCGTTTATAAAATCGAGACCTTGACCGCCGGACAACTGATTGCGGTGAAAACCACAGATGCCACCTTGGTTCGTTCCGGTTATCTGCACCAGAACGGCCTGCTTGAATTGCGGCCCGCCAACCCGGATTTTCCAACCCTTACTTATCCGGCGTCAGCCGTGACAATACGCGGTGCCGTGATCGCCTTGCAACGAGAGTATTGAGTTGTCGAATCTCAATCCGGCACAGCATCCGGCGGTACAATCTATCCAGAATATTTTCCGCGAATATCCGGATAAAATGTTCCAGTGGGGCGACTCGCCGGACATTCCCGCCGAAAGCAACTTTGCCGAACGGGCACTCCGTCCAATGGTGATCGCCCGTAAAATCAGCTTCGGGTCCCTGTCCGATCAGGGCATGCAAACCAGCGAAATCCTCATGACCATCCTTCATACCGCCCGCTGCCACGGGCACGATCCGTCCACACTCCTCGAACGCGCATTAGACCTGATCGCCGAAAATAATCTCGCCGCCGTCATCCGCCTGCTTTTTCCGATTACGGAAAAAGCAGTGGCGGCGTAATCGGTCGTTCGCCAACGAAACGAACTGACCGGTTGCGGCACATCTGTGAAAAAAATCATTTTTTTTTGGTTTCTCCTATTTATATTTCACGCGAAATGTGTATAATATAAGTATATTTCACGCGAAATATATTATTTAAATGAATTTAGGATAGGTAAAATGGCAGACAGGGGAAAAAACGGTAGAATAACCATTCAGGATGTAGCGACAGCAGCCGGGGTATCGCGTACAGCAGTGTATGCCGTGCTTAATGCCGGAAAAGATATCAATACCGGCGTTAGTGAGACTTTGCGCCAAAAAATCAAAGATACGGTCAAGCGCATGGGGTATATTCCGAACAATTCAGCACGCTCATTGGTTTCCGGTAAAACTTGCAATGTGGGGATCATATTTCCCGATTACTGGCTGTTGGGTGAATTGGCCGAAGTGTTCGACCGTAGTGGTTACATGATTTTTCCGCTAATCCACAAAAATGATCCAATGTTGGAAAGACGTAGCATTGAATTGTTGATCAGCCGAGGTGTAGATGCTATTATTATTTCACGAACCTCCCCGAATAACAATACCGAATTACTGCGCCGGGTTATGATTCACGGCATTCCTTTAATTATCATTGCGGAAGAGCGTGAAGGTTTTCCGGAAAGCCGTCATGTGATCTTTGATGAACATCGCGGTATGGCGTTGCCGGTTGAATTCATGGCCGAACACGGGATGCGCCATTTTGCGCTGGTAAGTGATGATGCCATACATTCCGGGCAGACACGTCTGCAATATGCGGTGGAAGCCGTCCGACAGATTCCTGACAGTAAAATTTTTACCTGTCCGTCGATCAACAATCGTACGATGGCACTGGAGATTGCCAATGAAATAAAGCGGTTGTCGCCGGGAAAACGTCCTCAGGCGATGATCAATATCGGAGACCAGCTTGCCTGGTTGATGATTGAGGCTTTACAAACGGTGGGATTGCGGGTACCGGAAGATATCCAGGTAACCGGGATCGGTAACGATGAGAGTAGATACCATCTGATGCCGTTGACCACCGTGGAACTTTCCAGTCGAGAAATGGCCCAATGCTGTTATTCGGCCTTTGATGATACATTGCATCACCGGCCACAAAAGTTATACGTGGTAAAACCGGAATTGGTAGTGAGAAAAAGTGCTCCGGGTAAAATCATATAAAACCGGAAATTCACTCAATAAAGGAGAGCAAGAAATGGAAGCAGGACGCCCAATGACCCCTCATGGAAAGGTAAAATGTTTTACACTAATAGAACTTCTTGTGGTTATCGCAATTATTGCCATTCTGGCTGCGATGCTGCTCCCGGCGCTGAGTACAGCCAAAAACCGAGCCCGAGCCATCCAATGTACTAACAACATGAAACAACTCGGTACAAACTTCATGTTATACAGTCATGACTATGATGATTATATAATTCCGGTATATATGGGGAGATATGATGGAGTAGACACTTTCTGGTATGGATTATTACCGACGATTAATGCTACGCCACGGAACAAAACTAAATTTGCCGAGGATCTGGCGGCAACTCCCGATAAGTTTAATTTGTTGCAGTGTCCCTCGCTTTCCGTGGGAGAACGACCGCGAGGCATTGGTTATCAGATGAATATGACGGCTTCATACCAACAGAATTTTTTTGGTTACGGTTGGAGTACTTGTGCCTGGCGGCGTATATCGGCAATCAAAAGGCCATCACAATTTATCATGCTGCTTGACGGCAGCAATAAAACATCATGGGGCAGCGAATGCTATATCCATTGGAGCATTCTCACCAATGCCTATAAACCTTATTATTGTCGTCACAGCAAACATATGAATATTTTGTTTGCCGACGGACATGTTGCTCCGTTGTCCATAAAGGCTCAAACATATGCCGATTCTACCAACGATGTCATCTGGGCGCAGTAAATGTCATTGTTAAGCTTAAGATCGGTTATTTTTTTGTTGACAGCGGCAACAACCCTTTCCGCGGTCGGGGCGGAACTGAAGTTGATGCCAGGAAGCAAAGAAGACTACGGTTCCGGATCGGTCGCACTGTCACGGTATTGGCCGGGAGGTGTTGACGGAATGGGTTGTGTCGCGGGCCATGCCAATCATTTGACGCGCAAAGATCGGGTATTGTTACGATTTAATCTTGGTCGGCTGTATCTGCTGCCGCGACTGCCGCAGATCAAATCGGCAGTCCTGCGGATATGCCTTTATTGGGATTCCTCGCCTGAGATTAAACGTTTCTTGACCATCTCTGCACTGAATTATGAACCGGAGGAGCTTTCGGTTTTCGATCTCAGCAATCCCGATGTTTTCAAAACCGGCGTATTTCCGGTCCGGCTGCAGAAAATGCCGTCTCAGGGGACTGATGGGCTGATTACAGTTGATGTCACCCGGCTGGTAAATCGGGCGTTAAAAGAAAAACAACTCTATATCGGCTTTCGGATTGCCGATTCGGCCGAAGATATTGAAAACAAAACAGGAAAACATATTTGCACGATTATCCAGACTCCGTCCGTAAATTCCGGACGTAACCCGGTTTTGGATATCAAATATTGAATGTGACAACCGAGAAAATGAATAAGGGATCGAAATGAGAAAAGTTTTATTGTTCTTTATTATCACCATCACGGCAGGAGTAATATGGGGGGGCAATGTTACGCTCATTGATCACGGTACTTCGAAAATGACCATTGTGATTGCTCCGGATGCGCCGAAAGCCGTGGTCTATGCGGCGGACGAACTTCGCAGCCATCTGAAATTACGGACTGGCGCCGAAGTCAAAATCGTTCATACCGGAGAGAAAATCATGTCCGGAACGATTCCTTTCTATCTGGGGACCGCCGCACCGGAATGTGCAGTAAAAGATCTGCCGCCGGACGGGTACCGGTTGAAAGTCACACCGCAATGCGCCTATATTGCCGGACGCGACCAACGCACCATTCCCGCCGGGTTATATATGCCGTTTGACCCTTGGTGGGGCTCAACTCCGAAGTTGCCGTTCGGCGCCTTCGGAGAAACCGGAACATTGAATGGGGTCTACCGTTTTCTGGAAAAATATGCCGGTATCCGCTGGTACATGACCGGTGACTTGGGACGCATTGTTCCCAAGGATTCCTCATTACAAGTTCCGGAAACGGAACAGACCAACGCACCGGATTTTCCGTACCGCTATGCCTTCTTTGTCAAATTTTCCGATTCCCCTCAGGATGCAGTCTGGTATCGTCGTGTAGGTTTTGGCGCTCCCTTTGCCGTATCGATTACCCACAGTTTTTGGGGATTGCGCGATAAATATGCAAAAAACCATCCGGAATATTTTTCCCTGATTGACGGGAAACGGGATACGGAAACCCTTTCTTCCGCTTATCATAAAGGTAATCTATGTCTTTCCAATCCTGATACCTTTCAGGCGTTCCTTAAGGAAATCTGCGACTATTTTGCCAAGCATCCGGATGAAAAAATTTATCCGGTATGTCCCAACGACGGCTGGACAAAAATCTGCGAATGTCCGGCGTGTCAAAAGCAGTTGTCCCCGCAACTGGGGCGGGATGGGGTCTTTTCCAATTATTTCTGGAATTTTGCCAATCGGATGGCCAAGGCGGTCGCAAAAAAATACCCCGATAGGATGATCGGATCAATCGCCTATGAGAAATATCTGATACCGCCGGATAACATCAAACCGGAAGATTTTTCACCCAATCTGGCGGTAATGATGTGTTATATACGTCAAAACTTCCGTGATCCGGCAATTCTGAAACAACATCATGAGTTGGTAGAAAAATGGCGAAAATTTACGTCTAATCTCTATTTCTGGACCTATCCGCTCTATAATTACTGGCCGCCGTTCCGTGGCTTCCCGATCTGCTATCCATATTTGGTTCAGAAAGATCTGCAGGAAAAGAAGGCACTCGGTTCACGCGGGGAATTTCTGGAAAGTGAATTTCGTTTTCTCGGCGGAGATCAGGATGTTGACAACTACCGGATTGCCTATCCGGGATTGACTCATCTCAATGCCTACGTTCAAGCCAAACTGCTTTGGGATGTCAATACCGATCTAAAAGTCCTGTTGACGGAATACTATCATGAGTTTTACGGTCCGGCGGCCAAGCCGATGCGGGAATTCTGGGAAACCGCGGAGAAACTGTTTCTGGCGAAAAAAACCGATCATCCGTTGAAACAGTATACCACCGCCGATATCCGCAATTTTTATCGTTTGCTTGGTGAAGCGTTGAAGACGGTCCCGCCGGACAGCGCTTATGCCGCTAGAATTAAGATGATTCTGGCGGAGATGAAACCTTTTGCCGATAAAATGCTGCATTCTTCCGGATTGCGGCGGCCGTTGCAAATGCCGGTAGTAGATGCTCCGATTCCGCTTACGGAAAAACTGTCCGACCGCATCTGGGAACAAGCCAAAATGTACCGTCTGGTCTCCAAAGAAGGCGGCGCACCGGAAGTCAAGACCTTCCTGCTGGCGATTGCCGATCATCGGGGATTGGGCTTGACTTGGCTGAATTTTGAGCCGCAGCTGGATAAACTGGCGGCAACGCATACCGGCCGAGACATCGATGGTGCCTGGAATGACGATAACGTTGAAGCCTTTTTCTGCACGAAAAACAATAAAATGCTGCGACAGTATATTGTCACTGCCGGCGGTGGTCTATGGGACGGCGGAAACGATACGTGCGCACTGACCGATTCGGCTTGGAACGGCACCGCTTCCTGCAAGGTATGGAAAACTCCTGACCGTTGGGTGGCACAGTTGTTTATCCCATGGTCCGATCTCGGCGTAGAGTCATGGAGGGAAGCGGTAAATCTCAAATGCAATTTTTACCGCACCCGCAAAGCCGGAAAAGAGATTCAATATTCCGCCTTTACACCAACAATGACCCATCAGCATTTACAGCCGGATTTTTTTGCTCCGATTGTTTTTGCGGAATCCCCGACCAAACAATAAAATTTTTTCATGCCGGTAATCAGCCGGTAAATCATCATATTGAAAAAGTAAAGGAAACGTGATTATCATGTCGGCAAATTCAATTACATCATCCGTGATTCGGGTGGGGATTGTCGGTGCGGGCAATGTCGCCCGAAACAACTATCTGCCCTGGCTATCCCGGCAGGAAGGAATGGAATTATATTGTTATTCGCGGACGCCGGCCAAAACCGAAGCGGTGGCCGCGCAGTTCGGGGCCTGCGTAGTGACCTCGCCGGCCGATTTGGCCGCAGTAAAACCGGACGTCGTCTTTATCCTGACTAATGAGGCAGGTCACGTGCCGGTCGCCGAGGCGCTGCTGCAATACGGGGTAAAACGCTTATTCATCGAAAAGCCGCTGCAGGCGGAAAACGGTCAGGCCGACGTCACGGAAACGGACTTCTTCACGGCTCGCGAAATGCTGCGTAAGGCGCAACAGTGTGGCACCGAAGTGGCCATGAATTTCAATTATCGCTTTTTTACCCAAAACGGTCGTCTGCAACAACTGATTCGGGAACGAAATTTTGGTAAACTGCAACAAAGTTCCTGGAACGTTCATTATGCCTGTTGGAGTCACTGCATCGATCTGTTGCGTTATTTTGGTGGTGCGGTCCACATGGTATCCGCGCTGCAAGGAATGCATACTTTCGGCAGTGGCGATATGGCCGGCAAGGACGTTGCCGCCGCATTTACGCTAAACAACGGTGCGGTCGGTACGATTATCGGGACTTCCGCCCCGGCATTTCAACTGCCGCTCTATCATGCGACCTTGAATTTTGAACATGGCACCGCGGTCTTTTCCGACCTGGACTCCCAACTGACGCTGTATCATGAGGACTCGCATTTTGGGGAAACTTCTTTCCTGATTCCGGATAAATCACGCTGGATACAATATGCCGCATCGTTTGAGAATTCGCTGACCGCCTATTTCCACGCTGTCCGCAATGGGGAACCGCCGCCAGTCTCGGGCCAGGACGGTTTGGCGGAACTGCAGTTTGAAGCGGCGTTACGGCGTTCTGCGGCAACCGGAAAACCGGTTGAAATTGAAAAAGAATTCCCACTCGATATATAAAGGTGCAAAAAAATGAATTCAGTCAGATTTGCTGGACATGGTAAAATCGAAATAGTTGAAGTCCCCCGTCCGGTTCCGGGTCAGGGCGAAGTGTTGGTCAAAACGGTAGTATCGGCAATTTGCGGCAGCGAACTGCCCTGTTATCGTAATGACGGCATGGCCGGCAACGGCGGACACGAAGCGGCCGGGATCATCACCGAGCTTGGTAATGGCGTTGCCGGACTTTCCATCGGCGACCGGGTTGGCGTAAGTGCGATTTCCGGTTGCGGCCATTGCGAATATTGTGAAAAACTGCAATATACCTGGTGTAAGAACCGTGCTTTTCACGGGAACATGCACGCCGAATATTTTCTTGCCGCGGCGAACGGTTGTCATATATTGCCCCCGGACATCAACTGGAATACCGGGGTATTGATTTCCGGCGACGGCATGGGAGTGCCCTATCATACTTCGACGAAAATCATTGCGTCCGATGTTCAAATTGTCGCCATCTTCGGCGCCGGCCCGATCGGGCTCGGCAATATCATGCTGGAAAGCCGATTGGGACGTAAGACCATTGCGGTCGATATTTCCCCCGCCCGGCTGAAGTTTGCCGAACAATTCGGAGCGGTATTGACCTTGAATCCGACCCAATGCGACGCAATCGCCGAGATCAAAAAATATACCTCCGGCAATGGTGCGGACATTGGTATTGAAGCCGCCGGCATAAAAAGTACCGCACTGAATTGCTTTGACGCCGTCAAAACCGGCGGACAGGTGATTTTTAACGGCGAACAAGGTGAAGTGCCATTGTCGATCAGTGACTGTTTTATTCGGCGTGATATTACGGCGACCGGATCGTGGTTCTATCATTTTGGGGAATATGACCGAATGCTCGAAATGTGCCGGAACGGTTTTCAGGCACAAGAGCTTATCAGTGCGGAATTTCCTTTTGAAAAAGCGGCTGAGGCGTATGCTTTATTCGCTTCCGGAAAAAGCGCTAAAGTCGTTTTAAAGTATGCATGAAAGGAAACGGCATAATGTTGTATATTAACCTCGTTACGAAGAGTACGTATGATGAAAAACACCGATTTTGAAATTGAAGTCGCACCCCTGAAAGTTTTCGATCAGGGCCCTCCGAAAATTAACGGACCGCGGATTTACGGGGCCTCGCCGAAACGGGATTTCCTTTATTATATCCCCGTGCGCGGCGAACGTCCGCTGACTTACCGTATTGACGGAACTTTACCGCCCGGTTTATCTCTTAACGTCAACAGCGGGATCATTTCCGGGCAGGCCGAAGCGTCCGGAGAATGGCCCGTTACGCTGCAGGTGGAAAACCGTCTGGGCCGGGATGAACGTAAATTTAAAATTGTTATCCGGGAAAATGCCTTGTGCTTAACGCCGTTGCTGGGGTGGACCAGCTGGAATGCCCACGCTACGGTAGTTACCGATGCGCATATTCGCAAGGCCGCCGAGCTGTTGCGGCAACTCGGTCTGGCCGACCGGGGCTATGCTTATGTCAATATTGATTCGGGCTGGCAGGGCACACGGCCCAATGTCGCCAGCTCGATTATCCCCAATCAATATTTTCCCGACATGTATGCTTTGACGGCGCATATTCACCGTCATGGCTTGAAGGCGGGCATATATTCCACGCCCATGGTGCACGCATGGGGCAGCAGCGACGAACGTTTGGCGCTGCCGGGGTCAACCGGATACCCGTTAAATCCCGAGGCCTTCCACCCTTATTTCGGCGGTTGCGGACAGCAACATTTTGAGGGAATCGATGCCCGGCAATGGGCCGCCTGGAAATTTGACTACTTGAAATATGATTGGCCTTTATGCGACGGATTTCATACTCAGTATATGTCCGACGCGCTGCGGGCAACCGGACGTGATTTTGTCCTGTCGATTACCACCGACTGCAATCTGAAGTATGCGGATATTTACCGCCGACACGGCAACATGTTCCGAGCGAACAAGGACACCTATGACGAATGGTACAACCGCCTGGAGTTGACCATCTTTCCGCCGGAAGAATGGCTGCGCTTCACCGGTCCGGGAAATTGGTATGATATGGATATGCTCGCGCTGGGGCATATCGGATTGAGCGATTGTGAATGGAATCGTCTGAGCCGCAATGAAATGATCTCCCATATGGCGGTTTGGGCGTTTATGGCCTCGCCAATCCAAATCAGTTGTAATTTGGCCACGATCGATGATTTTACCCTGGCGCTGATGTCGAACGAAGAGTTGATCGACATCAACCAGGACGAACTCGGACGGGGCGCCGTCTGCGAGGTACAGCAGGAGAACGCGCGAATCTATCTGCGGGAACTCGCCGATCACGCTTTTGCCGCGGCATTCATCAACTCCGGGGAAGATACTGTCGAGCTTACGCTGGAACGCCCCGGTCGATCCATCACTGCCCGCGACGTTTTAGCGCAGAAAGACCTGGGGATTTTGGCGCAGAAAATCACGTTGTCCATTCCGCGTCACGGGACCAGAATCATCCGTTTTACGGAAGCAAAACAGGAAACGGCATAGTACATATTATTGAGGACAATCAACCATAGCCGGCCGCGGAAAAAACATGATCGGAGGTCGGTCGATATTTTCAGGAGAATCATTATGTCGGAAAAATTATACAACGGCATCGTTCTGCCCGATGAATGGCCGCCGAAAAACATCAATCCGCATTCGCGGCAACCGATGAATGTACCGTATTTGGAACATCCGCCGGCAGTTATTCCCATCGATCTCGGGCGACAGTTGTTCGTCGATGACTTTCTGCTGGAAGAATATGGGATGACCCGCAAGTATCATCCGGCGGTTAAACATCCCGGCAATCCGGTTTTTTACCCGGAAACCAAATGGGAAGGCGATGCGGAAATACCGCCCTGCACGGTTCCCAAATGCGGCGGGGTTTGCTATGATGAGCAGGACCAACGGTTCAAGATGTGGTATCAGGCCGGCTTCACCGGTAATATGGCCTATGCGGTCAGCCGGGACGGAATTCATTGGGAACGGCCGGAATTGGATGTGGTCCCCGGCAGCAATTTGATTCTGAAGACCGGAATGCGTCCGGATTCCGGTACGGTTTGGCTGGATCGCGACACCCAAGATCCGGCACAACGGTTCAAAATGATGATTCGCGATACCGGCGACGACATCCACGGTAATTTTTACCCGGCGGCCATGCGCACCTCCCCCGATGGCATTCACTGGTCGGAAGCGCATTACACCGGTCCGATGGGAGATCGCAGTACCTTTTTTTATAATCCGTTCCGACGCGTGTGGGTGCAAAGCATCCGTACGGTTCTGCCGTTCCGGGGTCGGGGACGGCTTTATTGGGAAAATGCCGATTTCTTTAAGTCCGGCGACTGGCAGGAGGGAGAACCGCTGACATGGTGCGGGGCGGACTGCTATGATCAAGGGAAAAGCGCCTATCCGGAATTATATGCGCTGGACGCTGCTCCGTATGAAAATTTGATGGTTGGCATGTTTATGATTTACCAGGGCCCGCCCAACCCTTATGGCGTACAGAGCGGACGGCCGAAAATTTGTCAACTTTATCCCGCGTACAGCCGGGACGGCTTTCACTGGTCCCGTCCGGATCGCGAGCCGCTGATCGGGGCGGATGGCGAAGAAGGTTCCTGGGAATACGGCTATATTGAGCCTTCCGGCGGAGTGCTGTTGGTGGGGAAAGATGAACTCTGGATTTACTATTCCGCCTATGCCGGCGATGCCAAGCGACTCAACCCGGGCGAAGAAGTCAGAAGCGGGATGTATGCCAACGGCGCTGTAGGTTTGGCTAAATTGCGCCGGGACGGCTTTGTTTCGCTGCATGCCGGCTTTGATCTGGGGTACGCTCGTACCCGGATATTGCAATTCAGCGGCGGACGATTTTTCGTCAACGCCAACACCGCCGGAAGCCTCCTTAACGTCGAATGTCTGGATGAGAATCGCCAGCCGATTCCCGGGTTCAGCCAGGCGGACTGCATCGGTTTCCGCGGCAATTCCACCTGCGCGGAAATCCGCTGGAAAAATGGCGCTTCTCTGGCTTCATTGGCCGGGCGGCCAGTCCGTTTTCTGTTCCGAATGGAACGCGGCGATATTTATTCATTCTGGGTCACGGATTCCGCCGATGGCGATTCCCACGGCTACTATGGTGCTGGATTCATGCCATAAAAACGAAGTAGAGAGAGCCGATTCAAGAGCGTCCGATCTTTTGCGTTGTGCTCCGAAAGTTGGACAACTGGCATAAGTGTAAAAGACTCCTAAATTAACCACGAAGAAGGAGTCGAAAATCATGAAGAAAATCCGCGACAGTAAATTCAAAAGCAAGTCGAATGTCCATCGGATGGCAGCTAAAAAAAATACCGCGGCCGGGCAAAACGCCCGGCAGCAGTATTGAGGTTAAGTTTGGTTTGGCGTTTGCCAGAACCAGAACATGAAGACGATACCGGATGACAGCAGCAGCATGGCAGCGACGTCGCCGAACAAACTCGACGGCGGCAACGGCATGGCGGCCGTCAGTCCGAACCATAACGGAATCGCATGAGCCAAGGCCGCGGCCAACGTCAACGCACCGGTCGCCAATCCCGCCCAGACAAAATTCGGCATGATAAAATCCTCCTCGATTAAGGGCCGTGATGAAACAAATGCCACAGTCGCCAGGTGCCGTAACCGATGCCGATCAGCATCAGTCCGCCGGACGGTCCGCCGGCGACGATCAGCACCAGCAGCACGAAGCCGAGATCGCACCAGACAATCGGCGGAACGGCCTTCATGGCGTGCTCAAAGCCGAGGTTCGAACGGTCCGGACAGTTCGAACTGCTCGCCGAGTTTGCGGTAACAGACGTCGGCACGCGCCGGACTGTACTTCTTGGCAATCTCGGTGAACGCATTGTAGAGACTCCAGAAGTTCCGCACTTCGAAATCCCGATGCTGCGGCTCGACGAATTCATTCAGCACCTGAACAATGTCGGAACTCGGAATCGCACCCGCTTCGGCCGATTTTACAATCATGATTCGGGCCTGATCGACCGTAATCCGCGTGGTGCGAAGACGTTCGATGCCGCGATCCAGCGCCGCAAACGCGCTGGTTTGCAACACATCGAAAGCGTAGCCGACGAACCAGTTGGAGTCCATGCCGGAGGTGTGTTTCCGCGCTAACTTGACCTCGCCGCCAAAGCAAAGGTTATCGCACACGATAATCCGAGCTCCGGCCACAATTCCCAGCGCCAGCGATTTGTCGTTGGAATTGCGAACGCCGATGGCGCGGGTATATTCGGGATTGCCGTCGGGATGACACCGAATCACGCCGAACATCTTGGTACCCATCACGTTGACGCCCCATTGTTCGTCGTCGATATGGAACCCGCGATGTTGAGCTTCCTGAATCACCCGATTGGCCGCATCGTAGTGCGCCACCGGATGCCAGCTCGGCGTGGCGGTCGGGGTAGGAATATCGGCGAGTTCGGCGCGCGTCAACCGCGTGGCACCGCAATGCAACATGAGTTCATTCATCGTTTTGATCTCCTGTAATTTGGAATTTGATTTATAATAACTCGTAGTTGAACACGATCAATTCGCGACGATTCGTCGCCACAATTTGCCCACTCTTGATGCTGATACAGTTGGTCGTGGGGTTGACCTTGTCTTTCGACGTCATCGGCGCCGCCAGCCGCAACTTCAGAAAGAACTCCGGCCCCACCGCCAGCGGACTCGTATCCACCATCGGCGTTTCCGGAAACTCCTTAACGCCCGGATCGGCATATTCTTTGGTCAGCTCGCCGATCTTCACCGTCACTTGGCCGGGCATCGACTCGAATTTCAGTTTTCCGTCGCCCGGCAACTTCAATAATTCCTTCAACTCGGCCAGCCCGAACAGAAAATCGTTCTCGCCAACCGTTTCCACCCCGTCGTTACGATATTCCACCCACTGTTCCAAGTCGGTCGCCAACATCTTTACCCGACCCTCTTGGGCGGTAATCCGTACGCAGCCGAATACGGTCCTCACCGGCTTCCTCGCTACCACCATCGACAATCCCTGTACCGCCGTTTTCGCCATCGCTTTCGTTATGATCACACTCATCATCGCCTCCGTGATTTTACATGAAAAAGCCCGGCCAACTCCGAAAAAGGAATCGACCGGGCCAGATTGAAATGCTTTTTAACTTTCTGCCGAACAGTTGAAACAGTCCGTCAGATTTTTTGTTGCGCGGCGATATTGCGAAACCACAGCGCCGCAAACACCGCCAACTCCCGTTGCTGACTTTCGTTGACTACCGGTTCTCGACCGTCGCCCTCGCTGACAACGTCTTGAACGAATCCGAGATAATCGTTGCGGAATGTCAGCGGATAAAACTGGCCGTCCCACTCGCCGAACGTCATTTCGGGATCGGCCATCAGATCGCCGTTCTGCTCGCCGTAGTGCGCCACCGAGTAGACATCGGCAAATCCCGGCCGATCCATGACCTGCTCGACCACCACGGGCATGTAGCGTCCCGACGCGTTGTCCAGCTTAAAATGATCGTCTTTCAGCATGCCGATGAGTTTCCGCATCACCGCCGCCGCTTCTTCACAAATTGCCTGCATAACCACCTCCAGAATTGGATTTTCGAGCCTTTTTTCCGGCGTAAAGACACAAAAACCCCCGGAAACGCAGGTCTCCGGAGGTTCTTGCGGGCTAAGCGCCCTCTCACTGGATTATGCCTCAAAAATCGGGATTTTTAAGCCGTTGTGACAATACCAAGCCGAAGAGGCAAGGCATCAACCGGTCAAGTTAGAGTAGATCGATGGTTTTATGCGGTTTGTGTCTCCTGCCACCAGCTTCCGGTCCGATGGCAAGGGACTCTTGGATGGTTATATGGGGATGATTTTGCCGGTTTTCGGTCGGAATCGGGATTCGGACGTCTGCGTGGCCCTGCTCAGAAAAATGTTCTAAAAATGTTCTAATTTTTTTCTTTAGAGCAGGCTTTTGACCCTTTTTGCAGCATAAAACAAAGGATCGGAACGGTGAACTTATTCGAGGTGAAGTTGAGGGAGAAAAAGTGGTAGCGGGTTTCGGACTTGAACCGAAGACCTACGGATTATGATTCCGTATAGTTATGCTCAAAATAAAAAAATCGTGGTATTTATGTGGTATTAAGTTGATTATTCTCTGATTTTATTGTACATTTAAACAAAAATAGCAACGAATAGGTATTATATTTAATTGTTTCAATAGCGGAGATAAAAATCATGGCGAAGAAAAAAGTCCGAAATCCACGCGGGTTAGGACGGCTTTATAAGCGTACCGCCGACGGGCAGGAATGCCCGGCAACCAGCAAAAAAGCCGGTATATTCTGGCTGGAATACAAGATTGACGGCAAGAGACGCAGGCAGGCGCTGGAAATCAATAATATCCCCGTTACCGACATAGAAACCGCCAAGGCCGAGCAATTGAGAATCAGAGCGCCTTTTCTTGCCGAAAATAAACTTGAGCAACTAAAAAAGATTCAATCAGATATTGACGAAGTTAAGCAAGAGCAGGCGGATGCAATTGATGCCGCTAATCCGCCGCTTGCCATTGCCAAAGCCTGGAAGACTTTTAGTAAATCGCATACCCGCCCGGATTGCGGAGCGCGAACATTGAAAGATTATGAGGGGCATTTTAAAGTTTTCATTAATTGGTTGAATGCGCAAGAAAACGCGCCGGTATATCTGCGCGAAATTACCCCGGCGATTGTCCAGGCTTTTGCCGAATACTTAATTGAGTCGAAACTTAGTCCGAATAGCTTTAATAAATATATCGGTTTTTTGAGAATGTTTTTTCAGGTACTGAAAGAACCCGCCCGGATACAGGTAAACCCGTTTGAGAATATCAAAAGGATAAAGCAGAAATCGCAATCCCGCCGAGGTTTAACCATTGCCGAACTTTATAAGATACTCGACAGCGCCCGCGGCGACCTTGCTTTACTTTTGGGCGTCGGAACCTTTACCGGCATGAGATTAGGCGATTGCTGTTGCCTGCAATGGGGTGAAATCGACCTTATACGTGGTATTATTAAACGTATTCCTAATAAAACCGCCAGTAGAAACGGGGAACCCGTCATAATCGGCATTCCCGCGCCGTTATTCAAGAAACTAGACGAAATCCCGCAGGCGCAGAGATCGGGGTATTTGCTGCCGAGGTATGCCGAGCTTTATAATTATTTGAACAAAAACGGCCAACCGACAAGGCGTTGCCTGATTACTACGCAAATTCAAAAGCATTTTATTGCTTGCGGTATTCAAATTCATAAAGACGGTACGGGAAAATATATCGACCAGGACGGCGAGGAAAAAAATTACGAAAAAAGAGCGGTTGTTGCGGTAGGCTTTCACAGTTTGCGGCATACCTGGGTTAGTCTTCATGCCATGAAAGGGACGCCGCAGGCGATTATTCAAAAAGCAGCAGGACACAGCAATCCCGCTATGACCGAGTATTATACCCATACCGACGAAGACGTCGCTAGAAACGCCGCTACCGCGTTAAATTTGCCGGAACTAACACCGGCAATCGATACCGAAGCATTGCCAGAGAATCAAAGCGATATATTGCGCCGGGAAATTGCCGAACTTCTAGCCAGCAAAGGCACAAATGAACTTAAAGCAGTTAAAGCGTTTATTATAAATAAATTGTAAAGGAGAAAATCAAAAATGACCGAATCAACCGATGAAGACAAAGTTGAACTTGAGAAATTAAGGGTTTTTGTCACGGAATATGATAGAAAATGCGCAGAGTTTGAGGAGAAGCTAATAGAAGCAAGGTTAAAAGCTGCTGCCTTTGATAAAGACGGGATGCAATGGATTGAACATTTTTTAAAATGGATTAATGAAAATGCAAATAAATATGATTTTCCTGGCGACATGTTGAATAATATCAATGCGGCATGGGGTAGCCTTAATAATGATAAAGATGAACTCCCTGCCGGGGTTATATCTGTAATTAAGATATTTGTTGAAAATGTTTTTGATATAGGAGATATATTCGGACAATATGGGGGCAATCTTGATGCACTTTATGCAGTAGACAAGTTATCTAAAAATGAGTCGCCCCATGATGTAGCAATGCCAAAAATTGCATGGGAACATGCTTTCTGGGAAGCTCAAAAAATAGCAAAAGCAAATAAGTTTAGCCGAAAGCCAGAGGAGAAAAGACGCAAGGCAAAAGAATTTGCACATTCCCGCAAAAGAGAATTACTGAGCAAGGGGAAATCTAGTGTAGCAGCAAACTACATAGTAATAAATGAACTCGAAGAAAATAAGGAGTATAGTGATATTATTAATGATATGGGAAAGGAAAATATAAAGAAATTTCTTCAGTTGTAATAACATCGGGAACTGTCGAATTATCCCGGTAGCGGGAATCATCGAGCAATGCCGATGTTGTTGCAAATAAAGGACTTAGCCATATTGATGTTTCTCCATTCTGATTTATAATTAACTTTGAAAGCGGAACAAGCCGCAAAACAAAGGAGATTATAAAAGATGAATGAAAACAGCGTAAAAACTATCGAAACGATTGCCAAGTCTGACCCGGACGTTACAACCGAACAGATTACGGCAATCCTGGCCGCCTGCAAAGCCCAGACCGTACGCCGAAAGCTGATTACCGCCAAGCAAGCATGTGAAACGCTTGCCGTATCCCGCCCCACATTGCGACGCTACACCAGAGCCGGGCATTTATCAGAGATCAAATTGTCCGTTCGCAAAATCCGTTTTGACCAGACCGAAGTCGAACGTCTGGCCTTTAGCGGCGTCGAGGCCTGAATATGAATATTGAAAGCAAGTTTTCGGAGGCCTTAAAAACAATCCCGGCTCCTGGCGGCGGCGGATGCCATGCCGCGTTGCTGGGCGTGGCTAATCTGGGCATTATGGCAGGGCATAATGACGCGGTGTTACTTGGCAAAATCCGGGCGGCAATACCGGCAGGGCGGCGCAAAGTTTCAGACCGCGAGATAATGGAGGCCATTAAAAGAGCGCATGAAGACACCGTGCCGCTTGACCCGAATCAGCCGCGCCGGAAAATAACGCCGTTACCGCGCCGTGAGATGTCGGAGCGTGAAATTATGGCCGAAGTCCTTAAAAATCCGGCTGAAGCAGCTAGAATACAAGCGGAGATTATCAAAGCTGGCGGCAATGAGTTTAACCCGGAAAACGCGGATGTCTGGGAAGCGTCACCGGTTAGAATATGGCCGTATTCGGCAAAGTTTTCTTATGCTGCCGATATGCTTACTCTGCTGAAATCGTATTCCCCCGATGACTTGATTTATATCGGGAACGGGCGAGAGGTTTTAGCGCTACAGCCTGGACATGTTAAGGGCGCTGCCGAATGGTATGAGTTTTTCCGGCAAAAGCTAGAACGAATTGCACAGTTACCGGAAGACGGCCAGGAAGCAGCATTTGCGCAGCTTGGCGCGAAATACCCGCATATTTTGCCAAACCCGATAAACGGTGTAACCGGGAAAACACAGAGCGGAAGCGATACCATGCGCGGCGATGCCAACGTAAAAGAATATCGCTGTATTGTTGGTGAATTCGATGACCTACCGATTTTACAGCAAGGGGCATTCTGGCGCGGTTTAGGTTTGCCGTTAATTGCGCTCATTCATTCCGGCGGCAAAAGCATTCACGCTTGGATTAAATGTGATGGCGTGAATAATGGCGACACATGGCAGAGAGATATTAAAAGCGGCGTTTTTGCGTTGCTGGGAGCGCTTGGCGCGGACAAGGCTTGCAGTAACCCGGCGCGGCTTTCGCGCCTGCCGGGAATGTATCGACCAGATAAAAAGGCCTGGCAACGCCTGCTGTATCTTGCGCCGAACGGAGGTGTATTGTGAGTAATAATACCGCCGATATTTTAACCGCAAGGATTGCTGAAATCGTGCCGGAGCTTGACATTGAAAGTAAATTGCAGAAAAAATATGGCGAGGCAATTTTTCTCGATGCAACCGGACGCATTAGCGGCATAAACCAGGCCTTTTTCGCAGCACTGTTTAACTTCACCAGAAAGCCTATTTTTGATGCTGCCGACAAAGCCTTTTATCTCTACAATCCCCAAAACGGACGTTGGGAAACCCAGACCGAACCGCGTATAATTGCCAGTCTGGGCGACCTGCTGCATGAATATGCGGCGACACACAACTGCCCGGACTTGAACCGTAAAAGGACGGCGAGAGGACTAACCGACGTGTTACTATTCCTCAAATCGGAAGCAGAGCGGCGCGGGGCATTCGATGGCAAGGAAAGGCGTTTCGTTCATTGCGGAAATGGCGTTTTAGAGTTTGATGTTAAAGCCGGGGAATGGAAATTAAATTCATTCTCTGCGGAATACTTTAGCCGGAATAAAACCGAGATATTATATAACCCGGCGGCAACTTGCCCGCAGTTCATAGACAAGCTGATTAGTCCGGCAATGAGTGTAGAAGACGCGGAATTACTTCAGTTATACGCCGGGCAATGCGTGATCGGCTATAACCTATCGCAAACGTTTCTAATGTTGACCGGAACGGCAGGCGGCGGAAAAAGCACGCTGGTAAATGTCCTTGAGGGCTTGATCGGACGGCATAACTGCACGGAATTGCGGCTTGAGTTCATGAACCGTCAGTTTGAGATTTATCGGCTTATCGGTAAAACGCTCTTGACCGCGAAAGATGTAAAAAGCCGTTTTCTCAATACCGACGGAGCAAGCAAGCTAAAAGCGTTGACCGGTAACGACACCTTGACCGCCGAGATTAAAGGCGCAAATGGCGGTATAGATGTGCCGGGCGTATTCAATGCCATTATTACGAGCAATAGTACCTTGCGGGTAGCGCTGGACGGTGATAATGGCGCATGGCGGCGGCGTATGCTCTGGATTAAATACGAAGCGCCAGCGCCGGAAAGACCGATTGCTGATTTTGACAAACAACTGCTTGCCCAGGAGGGAAGCGGTATTCTGAATTGGGCGTTAGAGGGCGCAGCTAAATTGATACGCGCAGGCGGGCGCATACAACGAAGCGCAACCCAGATCAAACGCGTCGACGATTTGCTGCTCGAATCGGATGCAATTACCGCATTTGTTAAAGAATGCGTGATAGCAAGCCAAGGCGCAACAATCACCGTTAGCGAGTTGCTGATAGCTTTCAATAATTATTGTGATAATCGCGGCTGGCAGACCTTGCCGGAACGCGTTTTTCAGAATCAGCTACCGGATGCCATGTTAAATATTCACCGGAGCGCCAGACGGAACGACATTCCGCGAGACGGGAAAAGTCAAAAAGGCTATTCCGGCTTTAAGGTAATCGCGCATGTAACTTAATTGCGTTCGTCCGAAACGTCCGGGAAACAAAAGGCGCGGACGCTGCGGACGCTTGTTTCAAAGTTACGCATACAAAACGAAAGGATTTTAAAAATGTCAGAAGCAAACATTAAAATGCCGTCGGAAACGGGGGTTAACGCTGGCCGATTCAAACCCGGCAATCACGCCGCGAAAGGTAATCCATACGCAAAGAAGTGCGCGGAATTGCGGGCGGCGCTGTATGCCAGCGTATCGGCCGAAGATGTCCGGCGTATTGTTGAAACGTTAAAGGCTGCGGCGCTGGCTGGAGATTTAAAAGCTATCACGCTACTGCTGGAAAGAGTTTTCGGCAGTCCGCAACCGCTTGACCTTATCGAACGGCTGGAAGTGTTAGAAGAAAAATTAAGGGAGAATGCAGATCATGAAAACCATTGATTCACGGTTAAACGAGCTGGAAAAGAAAATAGGCCAGGCGGGGCGCTGCCTTACCTGCGGGATGTTAAGAGGCGCACGGGGCGTGTGTGTTGCTTTACTGGATAAGTGCGGCAAACTGGACACAAACAAGATACCGGACGCTTGCCCGGAGTGCGGAAGTCTTCCCGGCCTTATTGCGCCGCCGCCATTGACGGAAAGCGAATGGCTCAACGCCATACATGGCAATCTTTCAGAAAGCCAGATCAAGGCCATTAATCAGCGGACACAAGAAAATAAAAAACGGAGGTGATATAATGAAAACGATTGAAAGCCGGTTAAATCGACTTGAAAGATCACTACAAATCACCGCGACATATTATTGCGATTGTCGTATTTTCCCAAAATCATATTATATCTGGTGTATGGAGGACTATCAGGACATGGAAGCGGATAAAGCCAAGCCGGAAATATGCCCAAAGTGCGGACGGCTGATAGACCCCAAAATCCCACGCCTTGTTGTCAGTGTCCACGGCTGGGAGAATATCCATCGTGCGGACTTACAGAAAAACGAATAGAGCCGCTTTATTATCATGAAAAGCGCATAATACATTTGACCGCATTCTACCGCAACTCCCGATTTGTATTATCCTCTGACCAGATAAAAACCTGCAATAACGTGATTTTTTCATTTGCATATACACAAAGATATAGTAGGTTTCAATAACAATTTGTGCTCTAATAGCGCACAGCGTAAACGGGTGAGCGGAAATAATCAATCCGCAACGACGAGAACCCAAGGGTTCGTCGTATTTTGCCGTTTACGTGAAGTCCGGGAGTGATTCCCCTGATAAGGTGGCTATTAGGCACCGACCGTAAACGGCTTTAATTTTTTAAGGGGGGAAGGCAAGTGAAGACGCAATGTCCATTTTGCTATGAAACTTTTGATGTAGATGACTCATTATCCAGAGAAAAAGTTATATGCAAAAAATGTAACACACCTTTTGCCGCATATCCTCCTGTGGACATTCCCAAATACGAAAAGCAAGTTGCCACAACCAACATAACAACACTTACCGCAAAGTGTGCGCACTGTGGAATTGATTTTAATTATGAAGTTCCATCCCATATTAAAAATACTGATAATTGGGGATGTGGTTCATTGATTGCATTTATCGGAATAATTATTTGTTTATTCTTTTGGCCTATTGGATTGTTGATTATTATATTTGGACTTGTTTTTTGTTTTGCCGGAGGGAAAAGCAATGCAACAATGAAGGCTAGATGTTATAACTGTAATTATATTAACGACGTTCCGATTAAATAATATTGAGGAAATAAGTAACCATGAAACGAACGCTTGTAATGGCATTAATCGCAATTGCTACCGCCGCGTATGCCGATGATTTAACGACCAAGACAGGGAAGATATACAGCAACTATCAAATATCGAAAGTAACCGCAAACGGCTTGCAGATCATGCACAATGCCGGTATTACTACCATTCCGTTTGCAGATTTACCGGATGATTTGCGAAAAAAATATGCAGCCAAAGAAAAAAAGCTTATTGCACAGCAAAAAGCGCTGCGCCAGAAAGCAGAAGACGACAAACTGCTTATATCTGTAGAGGAAAACTTCTTTTATCCCAAAGTGGCAAAAACCATAGAGCAAGGAATCTTGTCATACGATCAAGAGCATAATAATGTTTGGGTTTTAATTGTAGGGATAAAAGGAAAATTTGCCGATGAAGATTTTCTTCCTACAGAATCTTCCGAAATGAAATTGATTGTATTAAAAGGTGGAAAAGCGGCCAAGGGGAGTTTCAGTTGTTTAAAATGTTGGCAGATTGGCTTCTTTCAATATGGGGAACAAATCTTAAAAAAATTTACTGTAAATCGTGAAGAAGCGCTCGAATACCTAAAGAAATCGCAAAATGCGCATGACAATACAACTTCAGTAGATGATTTGTCGCAGAAATATAATGCGCAAGAAAAACGGATTGCAGAGCTAAAAGCGGCCAGAGAGAAAGAAGATGCAGAAGCCAGATTACGACTAGAGGCTGCCGAGAAAAAACGGATTGCGGCGCTCAAGGCGGCTAAAGAGCAAAAAGATGCAGAAGATGAACTGCTTAAATCTGTCGAGTTTAATGTGTATTATCCTCGTGTTGCGCAAACCATTAGGCAAGGGATTTTAGCTCACGAACAGGGTAACTATAATGTATATTTTTTAGTGGTTGGCTTGAAAGGTAAATTCGCCGATGAAGACCTATTGCCAAGAGAGTATTTTGAAATGAAAAAAGTTGGATACGGTGAAGTAAAATTTGAATTTTTACGATGTTGGCAAATTGGCCTTTTTGAATATGAATCCGTTGATGGGGTACTGAAGACCGTAAAAAAATATACTGTTAACCGTGAAGTTGCACTAAAATATTTACAAGCGAACAAGACCAATAAAACAAACTGAACACTGCGTGAAATTGAATAATAGCGGGAGGGTAGCACCATGTATGTTTATTGTTTGGGATGTGATTCTAAATTAGAGGTTGGCGAGGAATTATACGGGCAGATTTGCAGTTGTCCTAAATGCGGGGCAGAAGTATCCGTTCCGCGTAAGGACGAAATCGCACAATCACTTGAAGACGCAATAAAACCGAGAGAAAGAAGCGTACAGCAGAAACCAACGGATAAAAAGAAAACTAATTCTGTAAACAACAAACCCCAAGAATATAAACCATACAAATCCCCGATATTATCTTTTATTTTCAGGATAGACGGGCTTTTATCAATAGCGGTTGCAGTTTTGGCTTTCGTTTTTTGCGTTTTGGGCGAAGTTCCCCAAGCGAAGCGTGAATTTATTATTTACGTCACAGCAGGAGCTATTGCTAATGCGGTTATAAGTTTTGGCATATCGGAAATGCTCGAATACATTGCCAAAACTGCATACTACACCGAGAAAACCAGTAATCAATTGTGTCAGTTATTGGAAAGAAACTAATATATAAAAATAATAATTATTATCAAAAAGTAGATTATGAAAACATCATGCCCGTACTGTCACCAGGAATACACCAATTTACCGGATGAATACAAAGGCCAAAAGGCGAATTGCGGCGCATGTGGCAAAGATTTTATGATCGTCTATTTTCAGTCGGAAGAACCGATTAGGCCAGCGCCGACAATCCCGCCGCATATTGTCCCGCCGCCAGTACATACCGCGCCGCCGGAACCCGTCAGACCCAAAACAAAGGTTATCCCGGCAAAACCGCCTATCAAGTATAAATCCCCGTTTAAATGCAACTCCGAAGAAGAAATGCTTTCTGATTTAGTGAAAATGGAAACAGAATTTAGTCGGCAATTCAATCAGGGGCAAGAACTCAATCGGTCATATAAAAATGATGACCTTGAGGTTTCATACCGGAAACTTGAAAGAGCATGCGCCGAAGAAGACCCCGTTCCGGCGGTATTTATCGACTTTTTCAAACTATGCCGGAAGAAAAACAAACTTGATATGGCCGAGAAAAACTATCAAGCGGTTATCGACCGCATAGAGATGATGTTGGAGATGGATAAGAAGCAGATCGATATTATCTGGAACAATATGAGCGCAACCGGTCCGGTTAAACATACCACCAAAACTGCGATTGCGAAGCATTACTGTAAAATAACGATAACCGACCGAAAGAATCTTCAGAAGTGTAAAGCTCTTTTACGCTGAATTATCCCTTATCATTTTCCCGCACAGTTTGAGCTTGTGGTATTCATGTGGTATTAAGTCGGTTATTCCAGTAGAAAAACATCGATAAGGATAGATAAAAATAAGAATCCAGCCATGCGATATTTTGAGGTAAATTTGAGGTAAAAAAAGTGGTAGCGGGTTTCGGACTTGAACCGAAGACCTACGGATTATGATTCCGTCGCTCTAACCAGCTGAGCTAACCCGCCACCAAAACTTGGTCCGTTATTATAATCCTTCTTCGACGAGATACAACTCACTTTTTACAAAAAAATATACTTCTCTCGCCATTTTAAGGAGTCGGAAGCATTTTCGGTACCAGCAGAGAAACCCATCGCCAGCGCCGATTTCAGCGGGGAGGAAAGTCGAATTCAAACTCAAACAGCGACGCAATCCGTTCACAAGCCGTTTCGGCGTCCGGCCCGGCGGCGGAAATCGTTACTTCGTCATCCTTCTGCAAACCCAGCGAGAGCAACGACAAGATACTGCTCAAGTCCGAGTCACCATGATCGCACACAACCTTGAATTCCACGCCGGGAAATCCTGCTACTGCCGTTAAAATAGCGCTGGACGGACGGCAATGAATACCATCCCGATTCCGAATTTTGACGGTTTTTTCAGCCATAAAATAATCTGTCGATGAAATTTGTAGTCGGTTGTTATAAGTCTAATATAGCGCCCCCGGAGCCGAATGCAATTCGAAATGCGGGGAGCACAATAGCCGCATCGCAACGTTATTTCGCGCTTTTTCCGCAGATTCCGGCGTCTGCCGGCCGCACAAAACGATTTATTTTTCGGGCGCAATCGCCGCCGCATTCAGCCGGACGTTAACTGCGTCCAGCCGCATTTTCAGGTCGTACCGTTCGTGTTTGGCGTAACCCTTGGTCTTCAGTTCACGCGCCAACATAGTGGTGCAGGCGGAGAGTGCGTTCAATTCCAGCAGCATGTCGCTGAGCATAATCACGATCCGGCTGTCGCCCGGCGTCGCCCGATCGCGACCCTCCAGATAGTGGTCGAGATACGGAAGCGCCAATTGCGGCTGATGGAGTTTGTCCAGGTAAAGCGTTCCGATCAAACCCACGGCGGCGGCATTCCCCGGATGAGTTGCCAGGACTTCTTTCAAGCCAATCTCCGCCTTTTCATACTCCGCGTTGGCGATCAGACCTTCCAGTCTGGCCAGTTCGGGCGGCGCTTCCGACAAAAAGCGGCGCGGCGCCAGCAGTTCGAAGACCATTCCCAGCGCAAACGTCGGCAAATAACCATAGGCAAAAAACAGCGCACTGATAGAAAGCAAAATCAGGCTGATGATAACGGTGACGATTGCCACGCCGATCGCACCATAGCCGCCGACTTGAATATGCCCCGCCCAATAAAACGGGATAATCGCCAGACCAAGAAAAATCAGCCCGCCGATTATCATACTCCGCTGCCACCATTTCCCACCCATCATGACCTCCCGATGTCAGTCGGCATCCGGGCCGGAAGTAATCGGCCCGTAGTGAATGTCTTTCAGTCGGAACGCCGGTTCCGGAAGCAGTTCGCCGGCCAGGAATGTTGTCACCAGTTTCTGCGCCGTCGCCGGATCGCCATGGTCGAGCCAGTAAATGTTCATCCCTTCGCGTTCCATCTTGCGGAACCAGATGTCCTGGCGTTTGGCAAACTGGCGAATGTGCGCCAGCAGTTGTTCCCGCATAGCGGCGCGCGACAGTTTGTTTTGCAGGTACAATGCCAAATAGCGGTATTCCAGACCGAAAAATTCCAGCCGTTCCCAACTGACGCCCTGTTCGTGCAGGTGCTGCGCTTCCTCGATCATTCCCTCCGCCAGCCGGGCATCCAGCCGCTGTTCGATCCGCTGTCGAACCTCCGAACGCGGATAGTACACGCCCAGCACCAGCGGGTCGAGCCATTCGTCCACCGGCAGCGCGGTTTCTCCGTTCGGGACCAGAAGCATTTCAATTGCCCGACGCAGTCGCACCGGGTTGATTTTGTCCTTGAACGCCGCGAAACGGTCCGGCGCGAGTTCCCGGAATCGCTGCTGCAATTCCGGTACGGTCAAATGCCGCAATTCTTCCCGCAACTGCGGATCGGGGGCGCCGCCCGGCAGTTCGTAACCGCGCAGCAAGGCGTCGAGATAGAGCGCAGTGCCGCCGCATAGAATCGGCAGATGGCGGCGTTCCGCAATGACGGTCAGCGCCGCCGCCGCATCGCGACAGAAGCCGGCCAGATGGTATTCCGTTGCCGGGTCGACAAGATCGATCAGATGGTACGGCACCGGGTCGCCGCCGGTCCGGTATTCGGCCAGGTCCTTGCCGGTGCCGAGATCGAGTCCGCGGTAGACCTGCCGGGAGTCGACGCTGATGATTTCCCCGTGGCAGGCGCGGGCCAGCCGGACCGCCAAAGCGGTCTTGCCGGTGGCGGTTGGACCGGTGATAACAACGGCTTTCATGGGTTTCTGCATGGTTTTTCGGGTTTTGGGATTCGCAAACTGACAAACGTTCATCTAAATTATAGACAAATTATCGATGGATTACAATAGCAGTATCCGGGCCGGAGTAAAATCCGCCGCCGGAGACGAATGGGAAATGGCCATGGAGCAACAGAATACCGTCATCAATCCGGTTTACGTGTCCGGAATCGCCCTGCACACCGGGGCCCGCGCCCGGCTGGGCATCCTGCCGGGAAAACCCAATACCGGGATTGTCTTCCGCCGCGTCGACGTGGCAGGCAAACCGGAAGTCCAGGCGTTGGCGCCGAACGTGATCGACGTCCGTCGCGGAACCACGATTTCCAGTGGTAAAGCCACCGTGATTACCGTGGAGCACGTCATGTCGGCGCTGCACGCCGCGAAAATCGACAACGCCGTGATCGAAATGGACGGGTTCGAACCGCCGATTCTCGACGGCAGTTCGCTGCCGTATCTGGAGATGATTCATCAGGCCGGACGCGCGGCGCAGGACGCCCCGGCGCGGTATATCACGCCGAAAGAACCGATCTTTATGGAATTTCACGGGACGAAAATGGTGATGATGCCGGCGGAAGACCTGCGGATCGACTGCGTGACGTCGTTCGGCGCCACCGTGCTCGACACCCAATATCTGGAAATCACCGTGACCGAAGAATCGTATGCCCAAGAACTGGCCGCCGCCCGGACGTTCGTGATCTTCAACGAACTCAAACAACTGTTGGCCATGGGGCTGGTCAAGGGCGGAAGTCTGGACAACGCCGCCATTCTCCACAATGGCGCGATCATCTGCAAGGAAGGGCTCAAATTCCCCAATGAGATCGTCCGGCACAAAACGCTCGATATCGTCGGCGACCTCTATCTCTGCGGTTGCCGGGTTACCGGACATCTGATCGCGGTGAAACCGGGGCATCCGACCAACGTGCAACTGGCCGGCGCGATTCTGAAGCAGCACTTCGGCAACTCGCCGAAAGCCTCCTGATCCAACGCGGAAATCATTAAAATAACACTGTAATAAAGGGGTACCCATGAAACTTTTGACCATCAAGGAAATCCAAGCCGCGCTGCCCTACCGCTACCCGATGCTGATGCTTGACCGTGCCGTCATCGAAAGCGACACCCACGCCTGGGCACTCAAAAATCTGACGTTCAACGAGCTCTTTTTTCAGGGCCATTTTCCGAGTCACCCGATTATGCCCGGCGTGTTGCAGGTGGAAGCCATGTTTCAAACCGCCCAACTGCTGGTTCAGGACCGACTTGATCCCCAGCGGGAAGGCGATCTCTATCTGAAAAAAATGGAACGGGTCAAGTTCCGCAAGCCCAACAACCCCGGCGACCGGGTCAAAATCAATGCCGAACTCGAAAAACTTGAAAACGGCGAAGCGCTGCTCAATTGCACGACGACCAACGCCGCCGGGCTGGCCTGTCAGGCCAAGTTGACGCTGGCCGTCCGCCCGTTTGCCGCGCCGACGGAAATGCCGGCGCTCTATACCGAATTCGACAAGACCGAAAACATTCTGATGGACGTGACCAAAATCATGGCCGTCGTTCCGCATCGCTATCCGTTCCTGCTGATCGACAATGTCATCCTGCGCGAAGAAACCGGCCGGATTGTCGCCGTCAAAAATCTCTCCGCCAACGAAGAACTGTTCCGGGGATACTGTCCGGACTATCCGGTGCTGCCCAGTTCGCTTCAGGCGGAAATCGTGGCTCAGGCCGGTTGCGCCTACGTACTTTCGCAGGAAGACAATCAAGGCAAGCTGGCGTTCTTCATGGGCATTGAAAAATCCGAATTCTTCCATCCGGCGTTTCCCGGCGATCAGCTGGTTTGCGACGTGGTACTGCCGCCCGGCAAATCGAAATTCGGCCGCGGAACCGGCGTGATTCGAGTCGGCGATAAAGTGATCTCCGAAACCGCGATGACGTTTGCCATCGTCGATCCGTAACCGTTTCCCGGACCCGTCGTCCGGTTTATGAGGAAAATCAACGATGCATAACGGTTTGCTTTGGACCACGGTCCTGCTGGGGGCTTATCTGTTCGCCGCGATTCCGTGGGGGTTGTTGATCGGCCGTTTGAAAGGAGTCGATATCCGCCAGTGCGGCAGTGGCAATATCGGCGCCACCAACGTTCGCCGGGTGCTCGGCAAAGGCTGGGGACGGCTCTGTTTCGCGCTCGATTTTCTGAAAGGGCTGCTGCCGGTGCTGGCGGTGAAATATCTGGTCCGGCACGGTCTGCTGGCCGATCCCTGGCAACTGGCCGAAGCGCTGACCGCGCTGGTTTGCGTGGTGGGGCATGTGGCCAGCGTTTATCTCCGGTTCCAGGGCGGACGCGGCATCTCGACTACGTTCGGCGTCATGCTGGCGTTGGCGCCGTGGTCGCTGGTGCTGACGGCGCTGGCCTGGGTGGCCGTGTTTTATTCTTCACGTTACGTGTCGCTGGCCAGTATCTGCGCCACCGGGCTGTTGCCGTTCGTGGCGCTGACGTTGTCGCTGACCGGTATCGAGAAGTTGACGTTGCCAGTGGTGATACTGCTATTCATCCTGGCGGTTTTGACGGTTTACAAACATCGCAGCAATATTCAGCGTCTGCGCGACGGGACCGAAAGCCGGTTTGGCCGCGCCCATGACGCCGGGGAGCAGAAATCATGAAAATCGCCGTATTGTCCGATGGCGGCTGGGGTACGGCACTGTCCATCCACCTTTGTAACGCCGGGCATCAGGTCACGCAGTGGGGACCGTTCCCCGATTATCTGGCGGAAATGCACCGGACCCGGCATAATCCTAAGTTTCTGCCGATGGCCGAACTGCCGGAACAACTTGCCCATCAGGCCGATATCGGGTTGGCCGTTGAGGATGCGGAAATCGTGGTTCTGGCCGCGCCCACGCAATACGTCCGCGGCGTGCTGGAGCACTTCAAGCCGTACTTCCGGCCCGACCGCCACGTAGTGGTCAATGTGGCCAAGGGGATCGAAACCGACACCCTGCTGCGGATCAGCCAGATCTGCGAAACCATGCTCGGCCGCTGCCGCTACGTGATGCTCTCCGGTCCCAGCCATGCCGAAGAAGTTTGCCGGCAGGCCCCGACCGCCGTGGTTGCCGCCGCCCGCGATCCGGAATTGGCGGCACTGGTCCAACAGAATTTTATTTCCGAATATTTCCGCGTCTACACCACGGACGACGTGGTCAGCGTCGAGCTGGGCGGGGCGTTGAAAAATGTGATGGCCATTGCCGCCGGCGTGATCGACGGCATGAAGCTCGGAGACAATTCCAAGGCGGCAATGATGACCCGAGGCATTGCCGAAATGAGCCGTCTGGGCGTGGCGCTCGGCGGCACTTCCCGGACGTTTTCCGGACTCAGCGGCATCGGCGACCTGATTGTTACCTGCACCAGCGGCCACAGCCGCAACCGGCATGTCGGCGAAGAACTGGGCCGGGGTCGGCCGATCAAGGAAATTCTGGCAGAAATGGGCATGGTGGTGGCCGAAGGCGTAAAAACCACGCTGAGCGCCTGGCAATTGGCCCGGGATCATCACGTCGAAACGCCGATCATCGACCAGATTCACTCCGTTTTATATGAAAACAAGGATCCCCGGCGCGCATTGTCCGAACTGATGAACCGGAAAGCGCGTTCCGAATTCGATTGATGCGCGGTTTTTTCCCCCGCCATTGGCCTCGACGGTAAAAGCGGTTTATATTACCGTCGACAGGAAAATCAGGCAGGGAAAATTACGCTATGCATTTTTTGCGTCTCGGAATTGCGGGCATGCGCGGAGAAGTCGGCTCCGGGCTGACCCCGTTGCTGGCCATCAACTATGCGGCCGCCCTCGGCACCTGGATCGACGGCGGCTCGGTGGTGGTCGGCACCGATACCCGCAATTCGTCGCCGATGTTCTACAGCGCCGTGGTTTCGGCCTTGCTCGGCTGCGGCTGTCAGGTTTACGACGCCGGCATCTGTCCGGCGCCGCTGTTGCATTTTCTGGTACCCCATCTGCATGCCGATGCCGGGATTCTGATCGGCGCCGGCCATCACCCCGCCAACTGGAACGCGCTGGTGGCGCTGGGCGGAAACGGCGCGTACCTCAACGCCATTCAAGTCCAGGAACTGCTCGACATCTATCATTCCGGAGAATACCGCTATTGCGAAGGCGACCGTCTGGGCCGCGTCAGTCCGATTCCCGACACGGCGGCGGATTCCTATCTTGACCAGTTGCTGGCGCCGATCGAGGTCAGCTCCATTGTTGAGGCCGGATATACCGTGATCGCCGATTTCTGCAACGGGTCCGGCAGCATCATGGCTGCAAAACTGGCATCCCGCCTGGGCTTGAATCTGATTTCGCTCAACGATACGCTGTCCGGCATTCTGCCGCACGATCCCGAACCGCGGCCGCGCAGCAGTACGCAGGTGCAATCGATCATGGCGCCGCTCCACGCCGCCATCGGTTTTGTGTTCAACAGCGATATGAGCCGGATCGCGGTAGTGACCGATGACGGCGAAACGCTTTCGGAGGAATACTCTTTTCCGCTCGCGGCCCAGCATATCCTGAGCCGGCTGCCGTCCGGGCAGACGGTGGTGACCAACCCCTGTTCCACCCGGACGCTGGACGATGTGGCGGCCCGGTACGGCGCCGAGGTCATCAAGACCAAAGTCGGCCAGGCTTTCATCGTCGATGCCATGCTGGAAAATCACGCCGTTCTCGGCGGCGACGGCAGCGGCAGCGTAGTCATGGCCAACGGCGTCGGCGGATATGACAGTTTTCTGGTTATGGTGCTGCTGCTGGAAGCGATGGCCGTTCATAAAACCCGGGTTTCCGAACTGGTCGCGGCGCTGCCGCGTTATCATCTGCAAAAACGAAAATTCACTTGTCCGGCGGCCAACGCCTACAAGTTGCTGCGTCATTTGAAGACCGCGTTTCCTGACGCCCGGATTACCGAGGAAGACGGCACCCGGTTCGACTGGCGCGACGGCTGGGTTCACCTGCGCTGTTCCGCCACCGAACCGGTGATCCGGATGATCGTCGAATGGCGGACTCGGGAAGAGGCGGAAGACCGGGCCATGCAGGTGCAGGGAATTCTGGAAAGGCTGGTGTCGGCATGATCAGCGGCAGAAACAGCGGCGACTTGAAAGTCAGCGTCAGCGGCGTTCGCGGTATCGTCGGCCGGTCGCTGACGCCGGCGCTGGCGGCCGGGTTTACGGCCGCCTTCGGCGAATTTGTCGGCGGCGGCAAAGTCGTGGTCGGCCGCGATACCCGCCGAAGCGGCGAAATGATCGAATACGCGGTGGTGGCCAGTCTGCTGGCGGCCGGCTGTCAGCCGGTTCTGGCCGGGATCGTCCCGACGCCGACGTTGCAAATTCTGGTGGGCCAGCAACAGGCCAACGGCGGCATCATGATCAGCGCCAGTCACAATCCGATGGAATGGAACGCGCTGAAATTCATCGGGGCCGACGGCATCTTTTTAAATGACGTCGAATCGGGTCAGCTGCTCGATCTCTATAATCAGCCGGAACGCCGCTACGCCGAAGAAGCCGATTACCGACGAGTTCGCACGCTGGAAGATCCGTTTGCGCCGCATCAGGAAAAGATTTTCCGGCATGTCGACGTGGCGGCCATCCGGCGCTGTCATTTCAAAGTGGCGGCCGACTGCTGCAATGGCGCCGCCGCGCTCTACACCCGGAAATTTCTGACCGCGCTCGGCTGCGAGGTTCTGACCATCAACGACCAGCCGGACGGCATTTTCCGCCGTAATCCGGAACCGACGCCCGCCAACCTGACCGAACTCAGTCGGGTCGTGCGGGAAAACGGCTGCGCCATCGGTTTTGCCCAGGACCCGGACGCCGACCGCATCGGGCTGGTCGACAACCGCGGCAATCCGGTTTCCGAACAATATGCGCTGGTGATGGCGGCGGACCATATTCTGTCGGACAAACCGGGCCGGGTGGTCGTCAATCTGCAAACCACTAAAGCCGTCGAAGATGTGGCCCGTTCCTACGGCTGCGAGACTTATTATACCAAAGTCGGCGAAATCAACGTCACCGAGAAAATGCTCCAGTGCAAAGCCGTGATCGGCGGCGAAGGCAACAGCGGCGGCATCATCTATCCGGCGGTTCATCCCTGCCGCGACAGTTTTACCGCCATGGCCCTGTTGCTGGAAATGCTGGCGCTGAGCTGCGACACCGTCGACAACATCCTGGCATCGCTGCCGCGCTATTATTCCGCCGGGCGCAAATATGCTTGCCCGGCCAACCGGGCCCGGCTGCTGATTCGCACCCTGAAACAACGGTACGCCGACCGCCAACCGATCACGGCGGATGGTATTCGGATCAATCTCGAACGCGGCTGGGTGTTGATTCGGCCGTCGAATACGGAATCGGTGTTGCGGTTGATCGTGGAAGCCGCCTCTCCGACTGAAGCCCAGCAACTGCTGGAAGAATTCGATCGGGAAATCAATCGGCAATTAACGCCAACGGAAAAAACTTAAACTTGTCATTTCAGGAATACCAACTATGACTACCCATTCGGAAATCGTTTCGCGCCTCCAGGAGTTGAAAGCGCAGCGCCGGGCCGTGATTCTGGCCCACAATTACCAGCTCGGAGAGATTCAGGACATTGCGGACTACTGCGGCGACTCGCTGGAGCTAAGCATGATTGCCGCCCAGAGCGATGCCGACGTCATCGTTTTTTGCGGTGTCAGTTTCATGGCGGAAACCGCGGCCATTCTATCGCCGCGGAAAATTGTTCTTTCCCCGGTTCGTAACGCCGGCTGCCGGATGGCCGACTTGTGCGATGCCGAAGACCTCCGGAAATTGAAGGCGCAGCACCCAAACGCGGAAGTGGTCTGCTACGTCAATTCGTCGGCGGAAGTCAAAGCCGAATGTACCCTCTGCGTTACCAGTGCCAACGCATTCGGTCTGGTCCGCAATCTTCCCGCCGACCGCGAAATCATCTTCGTGCCCGACCGCAATCTGGGGGCCAACATCATCCATGCCACCGGACGGAAAATGATTCTCTGGGATGGTTGCTGTCCGGTTCACGACCGGATGACGCCGGAGATGGTTGCCGCCCGGCGCGCCGAATTTCCGGACGCGCAGTTGATTATTCATCCGGAAGCCCGGCCCGAAATCGCGGCGCTGGCCGATAAAGTGCTCAGTACCGGCGGGATGTGCCATTACGTCAAAACCACCGCCGCCAAGCAGATCATCGTGGCGACGGAAATCGGTTTGATCCACCGTCTGCGGAAGGAAAATCCGAACGTGCAATACATTCCGCTGTCGGAACAACTGATCTGCCCGGACATGAAAATGATTCTGCTGCCCGATGTGCTGGCGGCGCTGGAACGGATGCAGTATCGCGTGACCGTTCCGGAACCGATCCGGGTCAAGGCGGAAGCCCCGATCCGCCGGATGCTGGACGAGTCGGAACGTCCGGGCGTAGTACGCTGAAATATTATCCCGCGCTTTAAGCAGGAAGGAAAATCTATGAAACGCAGTTGGTATCTGCCGGTTGGAATCATTGTCCTGTTGACCGGGATTCTCTTTTTTCCGGTGTGGGCGTTGGGTAAATACTATCTGCCGTTCGATATCCTCCAGTATTTTTATCCGTGGTATACCGGAGTCTTCACTTGCCACAATCCGCTGCTGTCCGATGCGGTCATGCACAACTATCTGGACGTCCGGTTGCTCACCGACCGGCTTCAGTCCGGGGAATTTCCGTGGTGGCGGCCCGAGCTGTTGTGCGGATTCCCTTCCGATCTCTGGCAAAATCCGTGGAATTTGCTGCTTGTGGTTATTCCGCCGCTCAAGGTACTGATGCTGCGAACGACGGTGCATCTGCTGTTGGCCGGGCTGATGATGTATGCATTTCTGCGGCAATGCCGGCTGCGTCCGCTTCCGGCCCTGACCGGCGCGGCGGCCTGGATGTTGAACGGCTACGTCATGGTCTGGCTGGAACACGGTTTTACGGTCGCCTTCGCCGCCGTGGTACCGGCAACGCTGTATTTCATCGAACGCCGCCGGCGCCATCGTTCCTGGTTGAACTGGCTGGGCATAACCCTTTGTATGGCCTATGCGCTGGCCATCGGGTTTCCGCATCTGCTGATCTATTATCTGCTCTTTCTGGGCGCGTATCTGCTCTGGGATCTGCTGGTTCGGCAACGGGCCTGGACGGTGGAAAAATTACGGCGCGGTATCCTCGCGCTGATTCCCTTTCTGGGCGCCGGCGTCGTGGCCGCAATTGCCGGGGGCGGAGCAGTCGTTACCAACCTGACCAATTTGGCGACCGGACAGCGGGTCTCATTCAGTTTTGCCGACCTTTACGCCAACACTGGGCAACTGTATGCCAAATTTTTGTTGACGCTGTTCTATCCTGCGTTCTTCACCCGTCCGGATATGGGCGTCGATTTTTTCCCGGCCACGCTTCATCAGTCCTATAATAACTTTAACGAACTCTGCGTTTTTGCCGGTTTTCTGACGTTGGTGCTGGCCGTGATTGCAGTGTGGACGCGGTGGCGGCGGCCACTGGTGCTTTTTTTCACGCTGATCGCCGCCTTTGCACTGGCGTCCGCCATGGGCGGCATCGTCTATTATCCGCTGGCTCGCTGGGTTCCCGGACTGGCCGTTTCCACGCCTTCGCGCATTCTCTTTTTCTGGGGGTTGGGGCTGACGGTGCTGGCGGCGGCCGGAATGCAGGTGGTGCTCTATGGGAAACGCCGTCGAACCGTCCTTATCGTGACCGGAATTTTCCTGCTGGCAATGGTGGTCATTCCTCTGCTCGCGCATTACGACGCAATTTGCCGAAAACTGATGCCGGAAGCTTACCGGTCGCGCGGAATTCCGGAATGGATTCAATGGCACTCGCGCTATGTTTATCTGCCGCTGTTGTTCGCCGGAATTCAGGGTTTGCTGTTATGGCTGACGGTTTGGACTCGGGCCGGATGGAAGAAATTTTGGGCCTATGCGACGGTGCTGGCGCTGGCGGCGCAATTGCTGGTATTTGCCGAACATTACAACGGTCTGACGACGTCGCAGGATGTCATGCCCGGTTCGCCGGAAATCGCGTTTCTGCAGTCCCAGCCGCCGCCGTTCCGAATCGTTACGATCGGAGAAGCTCGGCTTCACGAAAATATCTTTGCCTGCTTCGGTCTGGAAGCCGTCGGCGGTTATCAGAGCGTCTATCCCCGGCGGCTGGAACAATTTCTATTTCTGGCCGGATCCGACGATCCTAGTTCCATCAAAAAAAGTACGCGGCGCGTGGTCTTCAAATCGTTCAATTTTGTTCTGTTCAGTCTGGCCAATGTTCGTTATGTCATTCTGACCCCGAAGCATGCGGCCGTCACCGATCCCCGTCTGCAGCTGGTTTATGACGGAAAACTGAGAATTTATCTCAACCGCGCCTGTCTGCCGCGCGTGTTCTGGACGCCGGAAGCCCGGCGTTATTCCGATCCCGAAATCCGCCGTCTGCTGTGCCATAAAACCGTGTCCGAACTTGCGCAATGCGTCCTGTTGGAACACCCCGGACGGGAAGTTGTCACCGCTCCCATCACGGCCGCCACAACCGCCAATGTTCAGTTGCAGACCTATCAGTCCGACCGGCTGACCGTCCGGACACAGACTTCCCAGCCGGGATACCTGATCGTCAGCAATACGTTTACTCCCGACTGGCAGGCGGAAATCGACGGTCGTCCGGCCGAACTGGAACGCGCCTATTATACGTTCCAAGCGGTCGCCGTTCCGGCGGGAGAACATCAAGTTGTCGTCAGCTATCGTCCGCGGCTGCTGCAGACCGCTACTTTTCTCGGGTATGCCGTCTGGCTGTTGTTGCTGGGGGCGGCTGGCGTTGCCGCGGTCGGCGCTTGGCGGAAGTCTCGAATTATGGGTAGTGGAGAAGACACAGAGCACTTTTGAAATAGCGTCCCATTTTTTTGCACCCCACCCCTTCCCTTGTAAAATTATTATTATTATCTTGCGACGCAAATTGATAGAGATTAAAACCTCGCCGTAATATGTGGGGTCAGTCCGACCAGTCCTGATTCGGTCCGGAGATCCCGGCGGTTTTGACCGCCGGAACCTCTTTTGTATTTAGGAGGCTACTCTGATCCCTTGAGCGTTCTACTCCACGGCAGTTATTGATTCCAGGTGTTGCAAACGCAAAGCGAACGACTCAAAACGCAAGTAAAATATCTTCCGCTTTACTCTTTCACGAGGCCTCCTCTTGCTTCGCTTCCCTTGGGGACTAGCGAAGCTGACTGCTGCTGCGGTTGGCGAATCATAACCAGTCGATTGACGTAAATATTACGGATTGCCGGATTGGATACCGGAGCGATATAAAAGAATGCGGTAGGAGAGAATCGCAATTTGCCCAGAGAAACGAAAACATATTTTGTTCCAATGACTTTGTCGGCGGGAACGAAGATCGGGTAATCGTGTTTTTGCAGCTCGTCATAGACCCCGCATTGTATTGCATTGCCGGATGCCGGCATGGTATTTTCCGCTCGAAGTTCTCCATAGACATTCCAAGTGGAACTCGGTGTCCGGATGGACGGCAACGGCAGTTGAATTGACCACTGAGTATTATTTCCCTTTAGCTGCCATACTTTTTCCCCGCCGGCGCAAGGGTCGTTGACGGCGAAGACCAGAGAATTGAGATGATAAACGGTATATTGGGCCGGCATGATGATAATCCGGTCGGCGACGGCGGCGTTTCGGATGAATTCCGGACAATTATTGCCGAGCGTTGGGGGATCAAATTGCAGATGGCAGTCAAGCAATTCCGCTACTTGGGCTGACTTCTGGTTTTCTCGCAGACAGCCGAGTCCGTGGCTTTTCGCTTCATGGCTCAACTTGGGTACGGCATCATGATAAATCTTTTTTAATTCTTCCGAATCGATATGGGGCTTCGTCGTGGTGATTTTATACCAAGGCGAGGATTCGTAGCGCCAAAGCAGTGTCCAGTCGAGTCCGGCCTTGATGGGTTCGACTCGTTTTTGCAGTACCGGGTCGTTTGCTACTGCCGCTTCCGCCGCATCAATGAGACGTCTAGCCGCCAGTAATTGATCATATGACAGCCAGGATGCGGTATCCTGCATGTAGAGTGACAGTTTTATTCCCGGATGTTCCAAGGCCGCCTGTCTAATCAGATCAAGATATTTTTGAACAGAAGTAGCTGCTGGACCGTAATATCCGTGGAGAAATCGGGTGGTCAGTTGGCGGTAATCGGCCTGCGGATTCCACAGCAGATGACTGAACAGCCAAACCCGTAGCGCCGTCATATCGCCGGCTTCGCCGGATCCCACATCGCCTTGCAGAAAAACGGATACGACTTTATTGGCGGCCAGAAAACGGAGATCGGCGGCGACAGCCGGAAAATTCGGATGCGGCAATGGATAATTCCGAAAGTTGGTAGTATAGTGCCAAATTCCCAGTTGAGAAGAAACTCGACTCCACGCACGGACATCTTGAGCTGCGGCTTGATTGGCATTAGAGTCCAGTGCTTTGGCAAAGTCGGCTTCGGCAAAGCAGAGCCGCGGACGAATTCGTGCCGATGGCCGTACTTTCAGCGGTGCTGCTTTCGTATATTGATAAGCCAAGGTATCGACCACTATTGCCGGATATTGTTTGGCGAGTTGTTCCGCCACGTCGTTGAGAAAATAGATCAGCAGGTCGGTCTGATTACCGCCGAGTTCCTTTAGTTTGGCCTGACACTGGGGGCAGGTACAGTAGAAAGTATTGTCGTTTTGGCTGATCGAAATGATGTTTTGACCCGGATTCTTCTGCAGGAGCGCGATGGCGCTTTCCACCAATTCTTTTTTCATCTCCTCATTGGTCAGACACAATTGTCCGGGAATACCGCCGCCGCCTCTGCGGTGGTTCCAGAAAGAGAACCACTCCGGGTGCTTGGTAAAATATTTCTTATAGGGGATCAAGACATCGAAAGTGTGTTGGTTGCCAATGATCTGCTGTTTGCCGCCGTAGCTATCGGGAATCTTCTCATAGGCGCCGTTGTTCTTCATATGTACGGCAAATTGCGGATTTTTGATGATTGCCGCATAGAAAGCTTCTCTGACGGCAAACGGAGGGGTGTAGCGCAGGTGGAGTTCGGGAATGATGAGCGGATTACGCCGGGGAACGATTTCCGCTGCGGGCGTCCACCAGCATACGCCCAGTGTTTCTTCCAACAGAGTATCGACGGCATATAAGGAACCACGCGGGCGTGCCCCGGTCAGGATCAGATTTCCGGCTGAGGTGGTACGGATAATGATCTCATCCGGGCGAAGTTTGTTCCAGTCTATGTCCGGCAACTGGGCGGCGACGGCGTTGCCGCGACCGACATATATTGCCGGTTTTCCGGCGTCCGGTGCCTGGTTTTGCAGCGGCAATTTTACGCCGCCGATCTTTTCCAGATAGGATTGTAATTCGTCGGCTGCGGTTTTTTCTGCGTCCGAAGCGGTTTTATCAACGACAATTACATAATTGCTGCGACCGTTTTCCATTAATTGGAGTCCGGCCCCGCCGGCGGTTGTCGTCAGGATCAGTCCGCTGAATATTATTCCGACTAGTCCAAGATACTTCATTTTTAGTATTCTCTCCATTAAATCAGTAGACATTATTCCAGTGACATCCGAAAAGTCCCATATATCGATAAATGTCATCACCCGAAACTTGGGCATATCTTACTTTTTCCACATGACCGTCGACATAACCGCTGTTCGTGTAGCCATGATGCCGGATCGACCATTTACTGACGCCGGTGGATTGACTGCTGATATCGAAAAAGACAATATCGCTGCCCTGATTGATGAAATCGATGAGTAAGACAATGCGCGACGGCTCCGGACAGGAATTGATTTTACGGGCGCCATAGTTGGTGGCACTGCCAACTCCGGAGAGGTCGATTCGCGCATTATAGGCATAGTCCGTGGTTTTCGTACTGCTGAAAACCGCCATTTCCTTGCCGTTTCCGTCGGCGGCGCAAATCAGCGTTGGAATCGGTTTGGCAATGGCCCATTTGCCGGTCCGGCCCAGATGGGAGTAGATTTTGGCGATCCATACCGGCTGCCGCCAAGCATCGCCGTCTGCACGATCCTTGTCTTCTCCGCTGGTCTGTTTGCCAAATCCTCGGGCCGGTACCATCCAGTCATTGTTATCGCCGGAATACATGATGCAAGCCAACCCCAATTGCTTGATATTGGAGGTGCAACTGATGCCTCTTGCCGTATCCCGAGCTCGATTGAGACTGGGCAACAGCAGGGCAGCTAATATGGCGATAATAGCAATAACAACTAAGAGCTCTATAAGCGTAAAAAAGCGCCATTTGATCGTTGAACGTTCTTGCCGAAGGGTGTTGTACTCAACCGCGAAACTATTTCTTTGAATCATTCTCTTCACTCCATATTTTGTGGTGAATTTTTAATTTTACCATCGATATTTTATTTTATTGGGACTATTTTCTTAGGCGCGGCCGTACTTTCACGGACAATCAATCGGCCTGACACCATTCGGGTCACCGACTGGCGCGGCCGACTCGGATCAAGCAACAAGTCCACGGCGGTCTGGGCAAGCAGCGGTAAGTCCAGGTCGTAAGTAGTTAACGAGGTTTCGGCATATTCTCCCAACCAGATGTTGTCTTGTCCAATCACGGAAATGTCCTCCGGAACACGCCGTCCGCGTTCTTTGAAGGCTCGAATTACCCCGAAGGCGACGGCATCATTTTCGGCGGCAATCGCAGTAGCATGCGGGTAATCGTTGCAAATCGACTGTCCGCAGGCATATCCGGCGGCCGCCAGCGATTGGGTTCGTCCGGGTAAGGCACAGATATTACGTTCCGGACTGAACGGCAATCCCAAGGCCGCCATGCGACTCTTGAATAGATTGCACACGTACTCGGTTAAGTGGGGGGTATGACCGCCGGCGGCGTAGACGATTTCGCGATGTCCCAGCGCGGCCAGATATTCGATTTGCGGTAATAATCGGATTGCCGGTTCCAGAATGTCGACATTGACTTGTTCGCTGCCGGGAGTTTCCCCGAAAATTACTGCCGGAATACCGAATTCTTCCATGCGTTTAAAAATTCCGAGCAGCGGGTTGAAATCGGTTATTTCTCCGATCACGCCATCACAATCCCGGGTTAAAACTCGTTCGTACTGGCGGTATTCCAGTTCCGCGTCGTAATTGTAGTTGGAAATGGCGAGATCATAACCCCGGTTCCGACAACAAGTCTGCAAGGCAAGCACCCATTGGGCGTTGAAAGGATAACTTAAGTCGGCGATTATTGCCCGCAGTACCATGGTTCTGCCGCGAGAAAGACTTTTCCCGGCAAACGAAGGATGATAGCCCATGCGCTTCGCGGCAGTCAATACCGACTCTCGCGTTGACGGTTTTATCTTCTTGCTGCCGTTCAATGCCAAGCTTACGGTCTGATAACTTTTACCTACCTCACGGGCAATATCGACGATCGTTACTGCCATAAATGTTTTCCTTGTGTTTTCGCTTTTATGAAGCGTTAACATTAATAGGACGATTTTATCCGCACATTCATATTATTTTAAATTTAAAATCATTAATGTGAACGTTCAACCATTAATGATTATAACAACGTTTTTTTAAAAAGTCAATATGCATTTTATTTTTTTAAGTATATCCGTTAGCCGTGTACTTTCAATGATGGTAATCTTAAATCACGGGTAGTGGAGAAGACACGGGACGCTTTTGAAATAGTACTCTATTTCTTTTCAACACACCTCCCTTGTTTCTGTAAGATATCGGCGTTGAGACTAAGCGGAGGAAGAGAGGTGCAAGGGACGCCCCGAAGCGGTTCGAGTATCCTCTGCGAACATAACGATGTTCAACCGGGTCCAAGGACGGCACCCCTGGTAATTCGCTGCCGCAGGCTCCGCGGGCCGGGTCCAGCGCAGTATCGCCGTCAAGCTTCCGTCGACACTGCCTAAAAAGTTTGAAGAAATGGAGTCCGGAAAGAAGCCTCGAAAAATTTTATGGCTTCTCCGCAGAGGTTTGTTTTGAGTCTGGATCGGATCCTTTCGTCGGCACAAAAAAACCGCTGCGGAAATCTGATTTCGGCGGCGGTTGATGCGCAATTCGCGGAAAAAGACGTCAGATGTCTTTCATTTTCGGGAACAAATACGTTACGCAACTGTTCAACGTAGCCAGCTGCGGATAATCCGCTTCCGGAACTTCCACTTTGTAAGATTTGCGCAATTCCATGACAATGTCGAGAAAGTCCATGGAATCAAGATCAAGCTGGTCCCGGAGACGTTTTTCCGGATCCACGCCGGAACAATCGCCCTCCGGCAGAATATCATTGATAATATCAATAATTGCTTTCTTTACTTCGTCCGATGTCATTGCCGACTCCGCTTTGATATTTTAGCTAAAATACCCTTTACTTTAACACCATTTTCAGCGACTTGCCAGAGTAATTATTAAAAAAGCGTGAAAACAACAGTGGACTTTCAACGACTCTCGCATTATCTTAACTCATATGCATGACCATATGAGTTACGTAAAAAGGAGTTTTTTTCATGTTGAATATCAATCTGGCGGGAAATTGGCAACTGACCTTTTTCCGCGAAGGCGACGTCCGGATCACGCATCCCGATCAACTGTCGAACCATCACGGCGAAACCATTCCCGCCGTGGTTCCCGGAAATCTGGAACTCGATCTCCAGCGGGCCGGAAAAATTGACGATCCCTATCTTCACCTCAACGCCAAAGCCTTGCGTCCTTACGAATTCTACGAATGGTGGTTGCAGCGCGATTTTACGGTGGCTGACGCCGACCGGCCGATGGAACTGGTCTTCGAAGGTCTGGACTGCTACGGGGCCATCTGGTTGAACGGTCACGAACTGGGCCAGACCGCCAATGCCATGATTCGCCATACGTTCGACGTCACCGGCAAGCTGGTCGCCGGAACGAACCGTCTGACGGTCCGAATCGGGTCGGCGAACGTAGCCGCCTCCCGCTATCCGATCGATGTCGCCAGTTTCAGCGCCTATCCCTACAACTATGAGTCGTTGCGGGTGCGGAAACCGGCTCACGAATGGGGTTGGGACATCACGCCCCGGATGGCGCTGGGCGGAATCTGGCGTCCGGTTTACCTGCAGGAAATCCCGCTTGCCCGCTTTACGGAAAATTATCTTCAGACGCTACCCGACTCGACGGCCGAAAAAGCCGAACTGCTGTTTTTCTACAATTTCACCGTCGCCGACCGGAATCTGCTGGACTGTCGGATCAAAGTCACCGGCGTTTGCGGCGATTCGAGTTTCACCTCCGAACAGGCGGTCTGGTCGCCCGGCGGCGCGTTCCGGCTGACCGTGCCGCACCCGAAACTCTGGTGGCCGCGCGGCTACGGCGAACCCCACCTGTATCAGGTCAAAGTCGAACTTTACCGCGGCAAAAAACTGCTGGCCGAAGAAGAACGCACTTTGGGGATTCGCACCCTCGAGCTTAAAGTAAATCCCACGGCCACCATCGGTCCCCAGCCCGATTTCGCTTTTATCATCAACGGCGAAACGATCATGGCCAAAGGCACCAACTGGGTTCCCGCCGATGCGCTGCACAGTCGCGACGCGGAACGGATTCCCCGGATCGTCGCCATGGCGGAAGACCTCAACTGCAATATGTTCCGTCTCTGGGGCGGCGGGGTTTACGAAGACCCGCAGTTCTATGATCTCTGCGACCGCAAAGGCATCATGATCTGGCACGATTTCATGATGGGCTGCGCCGCGTATCCTCAGGATGAAGATTTTCAGCAGGCACTGCGGCAGGAAGTGGATGCCGTGGTGAAAGCGTTGCGCCAGCATCCGGCCATCGTGCTCTGGGCCGGCGACAACGAATGCGACCTGGTCCCGCAATGGGCCGGCAATCCGAGTAATCCCGGACTCAATCCGCTGACCCGGAAAGTCATTCCGGAAGAACTCCGCCGGCACGACCCCGCCCGGCCCTATCTGCCGAGTTCGCCCTGGATTTCGGAACAGGCGTTTGCGGCCGCTCATGCCGACCGCAATCCCGACGCGATGGCGTACAGTGGAGAACAGCATTTATGGGGACCGCGCGACTATTTCAAAAGCGATTTTTATCGGAACACCAATGCTTCTTTTGTCAGCGAAATCGGTTATCACGGCTGCCCCGGCGTCAGCTCGATCGAGAAATTCATTTCGCCGGCGCATCGCTGGCCGTATCAGGACAATCCGGAATGGAATTATCATGCCAGCAATCCCTGGGTCGACGACCATTCCGGCCTGAATTATCGGACTTATCTGATGGCGAACCAGATTCGGGAAATGTTCGGGGCGATCCCCGACCATCTGGAGGATTTTGTCGTCGCCAGCCAGATTTGTCAGGCGGAAGCCAAAAAATACTTTATCGAACTGGTACGTAGCCGCAAGGGCAAAATGACCGGCATTCTCTGGTGGAACCTGATCGACTGCTGGCCGCAATTCTCCGACGCCATCGTCGATTATTACTTCAACCGGAAACTGGCTTATTACTTCATCAAGCGCATCCAGCAGCCGGTCGCCGCCATGCTGACCGAACCCAAAGCATGGAAACAACAGATCATTCTGGTCAACGATTCCTTGAAATCCGTGGCCGGACGCCTTAAAATATGGGACGCCGACAGCGGCGAGACCGTCTGGGAACAGAATTTTGCGATCCCGGCCAACGGCCGGATCAATCCGGCCGCCCTGGACGCCGATGCCGGCCGGCAGAAAATGCTGCTGCTGTCCTGGACGCTCGACGACGGTACCCGGGGAGTCAATCATTATCTCTGCGGGACTCCGGCCTTCGAGCTGGAACAATACCGCCGGCAATGGTTGCCTCAGATCGCGGCGCTGGATGCGTCCTTCCGGCATGAACAAGTGGGAAAATGAATCGTAAGATATTCAGTCAGATTGTCATCGACTCCGCCTCGCGCGAACCGCGTTACCTTCAGGTCGCGGAACAATTGCGCCGGGCGATTGTCGACGCCCGACTGCCGGAAGGCAGCCGGCTTCCCTCGGACAACGAACTGGTCCGGCAGACCGGTTTGAGTTTGTTTACGGTCCGGCAGGCGGTCGGCGAACTGGTTAAAGCCGGGCTCGCCGAACGTCTCCACGGCAAAGGTACGTTTCTGAAAGCGCCCGGAGGCGAGCCGACGCGCGGGCAAGTTGCGTTATTCATCGATGAAAAACAGGTTGCCCGGCAATATTCCTCTTTTTACACGGTGCTGTTTCACCACCTGATCCGGGCGCTGGACGACCATGCCGTCCCGGTCCGGAAAATTTACCTCGACGCGCCCGAGAAGATCCTTGCCGAGGCCTATCGGTATCGGGCCGCCGGACTGCGGAAAGCGGTTTTTCTGTTTCCGGAAATCATTCCTGACTACCGGTTGCTGGCCTCGTTGATGGGCATTCCGGCGATTTTTGTCGACCATTACGTCGAGGCGGAACATACCGCCTGCGTAATGAGTCCGAATTATGCGGGCGGCAGGCAGGCGGCGGAATATCTGCGGCAATGCGGTTGCCGTTCGCTGGCCTTTCTGGGTGATACGGAAAGCCGTTACAACTATCTCCAACGGGCGGCCGGTTTTGCCGACGCCTTGTCGTTGCCGTCGGCCAATGATCGGATATTCGACGACTGGACTCTGCTGGCGGAAGCGATCGGGCAACACCGGTTCGACGGCGTGGCCTGCTGTTCCGACTGGACTGCCATCAAACTGGCGGACGAACTGGCGGCGCGCGGACTGAAAACGCCCGACAACGTGAAGATTATTGCTTACGACGGCACCACCCTGCTGGACGGCCGTACGCCGTCCATCACCGCGTTGCGCGTCGATCTGAAAGACATGGCGGAGCAGGTTTGCACCGCCATCGACGATTCCCGTACCGACGGCCGTTACGAATGCCGCCTTACTCTCGTCGAAGGCGATTCCACCCGCTGAAAGTTCGAATTCAAAACAAGGCCAGGATTTGTTCCGGCGTCATGCCTTGCGCGATTTTTCCGGCCTGAACGGGTTCCGCCCGGCGCCCCAAGGCGACAAAAAACCGGTTTTTGGCCGCGAGATCGGCAAACTGCCGGGCCGCCCAATCGCTCAGATAGCCCATGGACAACGGCTGCAACAGGATGTGGGCAAACATCAGCGCCGCCCCGTCGACGAACGTATCCACATGCGGCTTCAGCGCTTCGCAGTTGAAATCGTCCATCAGTTTCTGACCGGGCGCATTCATTTCCGTCCCGACGATGATCGGCAACTGGCGCTGTTTGGCGGCGTCGATGATCCGGTTCAGTTCGAATACTTTTTTCCGGCTGATTTCAGGATCGGCAAAATTCCAGTTGCGGTCGGGAATGATGTTGAGCGCCGCCGCGCCGACCGCCAGATGGCGGTCCAGCAGCAGATCGACGTCTTTTTCCCCGTCGGAGCCGCCGTCGAGCCAGGCAATGGTGGGAATGGCGCCGCAGTTGCGGGAAAATTCATTCATCTTCACCAGCAGCGGAAAGGCGTCGGGCGTGGCTTTGACGTAACCCGGACCGCCCGACTTCATGGTTTTGGAACGGATCAGCGCTTCGAGCTTGGCCCGGTCGCCGATGAGGTCGGCAATTTTTTCCGCCGGAGTCTGAAGTTTTTCCGACCAGAATTGAATGCGGGCGGATTCTTCGGGGAACACCGCTTCGGCTTTCCGGAAATAGGCCGCACAGACGTGGCGCTCCGTGGCGTTGCCGCCCGGCGTCAACGGCAACACATCCCGCGTGAAGTCGAGCTTGACCGGCGCGAGGAACGGATTGACCCGGTTGACAATGTCTTCGGTCCGCCGATTGGCCTGCCGCCGGAGCGAATTCTGAAAATCGCGGGCCGCCGCCGGTACCTTTCCGGCCGTGAACCCTACGCCCATGTGATAGGCAATCCCCGGCTCGCCGGGAGAATTCAACACCTGTTCGGCAAATTCCGGCATGAAGGCCCGGGTTTCAATCCCGGCCACGCCGCGCAGGTTCAGCAGACGGGCGGCGGCCAGAAATTCGTCGACCGCGTCCAGCACGTCGAAATCCACGATTCCGGCGGCAAACCAGCCGTTTTTCGCCGCCAGCCAGGCAATATAAGAGGGCGAATAGCCATAGCCGTTGTAGGAGAAAAAGGTGTGACAGTGAAGATTATGACCGTTGCCGCCGTGACCGCGTTCGATCATTCCGTTTCGAAGCATTTCTCCTAGGCCGGACAAGGCCTTTTGGCGCGTGACAGGAGAAAAATCGTTCAATGCCGCTTCCAACTGCGAGACTTCCATTTCGTCCGGGCTCATAACTGCACACTCCTCCCTCGTCTTTTCAAGTTTTGACTGCTTGGAACGTGCGATTTCGAACCCGCGCCCCTAATATAACCGCCGAATGGCAAGAGTAAAACGACCAAACCGACAAAAATGAAAGAAGAAAAAAAGAAGATAATAAAAAGAGACGGAAGTCTCTCCTCTTGGTCAGCGGGGAAGAAAGGGGAGTTTTTGAAACAGCTCTCCCTTTCTTTCCCTCCCCCCAACTTTCGCCCCGCAAAACTTTTATTTTCTCTATCAGCTTTCTGCGCAAGCTGATAAAGAGATTAAAAAGTTTGAACGCCGGAAATTCGTTTCCCGGCGTTCGGTCAGCGACGGATATCCATGGCGCCGCCGCGCATGACCTGCAACACTTCCTCCCGGCTGGAACGGAAATAATCGCCGGCAATTCCCATCTTGATCGCCGCCATGGCCGCGCCGTAGCGCAAGCCCTGTTCCGTCGACCCTTCCAGCAGCCCCGCCAGCACTCCGGCGGAAAAAGCGTCGCCCGCGCCCAGACGGTCGATCGTCCGGACCGGATACCCCGCCGTCCGCCAACGGCCGCCGCCGTCGACCGCAATCGCGCCGTCGCCGCCCAGCGTCAGCACGCAACAGTCCGCCTTGAACCGTTCCCGGCAGGCGGTGACCATCTCCTCGTCGGACCCGGTAATCCGCCAAATTCGTTCCGCATCGTCCTTGGTCAATAACAGTAGCGCCGCGTGTTCCGCCAGCGGCGTCAAAATCGCCCGCGCTTCTTCCGGCGTCCACAGCTTGGCGCGATAGTTGACGTCGAACGTCACGGGGACCCGGCGGCATTGCGCTTCCGCTTTGAGTTTCCGGCACGCCTCGACGCAAGCGGGCGACAGAGCCGGCGTAATGCCCGTCAAATGCAGGAAACGTCCCGACAACAGGAAATCGAAATCGAGTTCGTCCTCCGCAATGGCGGCCAGCGCGGAATTTTTCCGGTCGTAAACCACCTGCCCGGCGCGTGGCGACGCCCCTTCTTCGACGAAAAACAGTTCGTTCCGGGCCTCGTCGGTCCAGATGATGCCAGACGTATCCACGCCGCAGCCCCGTAGATCGTTGCGGATGCGTTCGCCGATAAAGTTCCGGGTCAGCCGGGAAACCCAGGCCGTTTTTCCTCCCATCGCCGCCAGCGCGGCCATGGTATTGGATTCCGAGCCGGCGGTGGTCACGGTATAAGCCGCCGCATGGGCCAGACGGGTTCCCGCAGCCACGGACAGCCGCAGCATGGTCGATCCGAGCGACACGACATCCAAGCGATTACTCATTTTTCACTCCTCCGGAATGATTGACCGGTCTCCGCAAAGTTGCGCTGCCGCCGTCAATCAGATTTCCCGCCAGATAAAGTCGGGATGCTGACGGTAAAACGCGCCCGCCGCCGCGTCCGGTCCCTGACTCCCCGCCGTATACGGATGCAGCGGAATCTTGCGTGCCGGGTCGGCCCAGGCGTCCTGAATCGGGTCGAACAGCGTCCACGAGGCCTTGATGATGTCGTTACGGATGAACAGCGTCTGGTCGCCCAGCATACAGTCGAGCAGCAGCCGTTCGTAGGCGTCCGGCGGCGAACCGCCGAACACTTCGGCGTATTTGAACGCCATATTCAGCGTCCCCATGCAGAGTTTGGGACCGGGCTGCTTGGCCTGAATCGCCAGCGCCATGCCTTCTTCCGGCTGAACGTTCAAAACCAGCACGTTGGGTTTCAGATCTTCGGCCTTGATCGGACTGAAAATCGAGTGCGGAACCGGTTTGAAAGTAATGACAATTTCGCTGAGCCGCCGCTTCAGCCGTTTGCCGGACCGCAGGAAAAACGGAACGCCGCGCCAGCGCCAGTTGTCGATAAAAAACCGGCCGCAGGCGTACGTCTCGATGTTCGATTCCGGGGAGACGCCCGGTTCTTCCCGATAGCCGGGCACGTTGCGACCGTCGATACTCCCCGCGCTGTATTGCCCGCGGAGGAAATCGGCGCCGATCCGGGCCGGGACAAACGGCCGGATCGACTGAATCAGTTTGAGTTTTTCGTTGCGGACCGCGTTCGCCTCGAACGACGACGGCGGTTCCATCGCCACCAACGAAAGCATTTCCAACATGTGGTTCTGGAACATGTCGCGCAGCAGTCCGGCCTGTTCGTAATAACCGGCGCGGTGTTCCACGCCGATCGCTTCCGCCGAGGTAATCTGAACGTGACTGATATAGTGGTTGTTCCAGATCGGCTCGAAAATCAAATTGGCAAACCGCATCATCAAAATGTTCTGAACGGTTTCCTTGCCGAGATAGTGGTCGATCCGGTAAATCTGGCTTTCGCGGAGGTGCTGATGCAGATTGAGGTCGATGGCCTCGGCGCTCTTGAGATCGCGGCCGAACGGTTTTTCAATCACCACGTGACGCCACGGATAGCGGTTTTCCGGTTCGTCGACCAGTCCGGCGGAACTGAGCCGGTCGACAATCGTCTGATAGAGCGTCGACGGCGTGGACAGGTAATAGATCCGGCAGGATTCGGGACAGCGTTCCTGTTCCAGACGGCAGAGTTTCTGCTGCAACATCAGATACGTGCCGGCATCGTCATAGTCGCCGTGGTGATAGTGGACCTTTTCGAGAAACTTTTCCAGCATGGCGTCATTTTCGCCGGCCAGCTGTTTTCGAACCTGGTCGCGAAAGGCGTCGTCCGTCATGGCGGTACGGGCGCACCCGACCACCAGTGAACGCTCGTGAAACAGTTCCTTGCAGTAAAGATGAAACAGTGCCGGCAACAATTTCCGATGCGTCAAATCGCCGGACGCGCCGAAAATAACCACGGTATTGGGAATCGGGCTGACTTCGATGCAGAAGTTTCCCCGCCAGACGTCGCTGCCAAACATATTTGATCCCTCCGGTTCAATGCTGAATTTCTGCCGTCATCCGATAAGATAATCCGGCGAATTCCGATGGCAAGCGAAAACGGGGAAAACGGTCACCGGAACGGCCGCATCCCAGGTCCGGTGACAAAAATTTCCAATCGGGTTTCCGGGTCTTCCCCCCGAACCCCATTTTCTGATTCCTGCGGGATCAAAGTTAGGGCAAAGAGAAAAAATGGGGGCGCTGCTTCAAAAGCCCTCCGCGTCTTCTCCGCTACTCACAAGGCAAGACGATCAGCAAAGATCAAGTTTCTTGTCAGGCCGACACCCGCCGGTCGGAATCGGCAACGTCCGCATCCTCGTCCGTTCCACTCGATGTAACCGCCGTTGCCGGCCGGCCGAGCAGATGCCGACGATACAATTTGAACTCGATGGCAATCCATACCAGAAAAAGTCCGATATTGAGCTTCTGGAGAATGGGCGCCGTCGGCCGGTGCGGCAGCAAATGGCGGGTCATCAGAAACTGCACCACAAAACAGCTCAACAACACGACCGCAATCACGCCCAAGCCCCACCACTTCTGCGGATAGCGATAGTAAGGAGCGCCGGTTTTCAGCAGCATCAGCAGTCCGCCGGGAACAATCGCGATGAACGCGGTGTAGACGCAGAAATTGTGCAGATGGGGATGCAGATTGTACGGCGTCAGACCGACGCCCAGAATCCCAAGCGAAAAATAGGTACAGCAGACGAACGCCGTCCACCGCCAGCACTCTTTTCCCGTCAGGCACCGGCTGCGCAGATACCAGAACGGAATCAGCATCAGAACCGCCAGCCCCAGGGTGATGTCGAAAAACAGCGCCGGACCGAAGTTGCCGACGCCCTCGCCGGTAACGGTCCGACCAAGCGCGCTGACAAATTCGTGAAAAAACGGATAGCCCCCGAAATGACCGCTCCGGTCGGGATAAATCACCATGCAGACTGCCACCACCCCGACAAAACCGAGCAGGGTGATCCATTCGGCGCAAAGTAAATGTTGCTTGCTTCGGTCACTCATGGCTTTTGTTCTTTCGATGATCCTCTTTTCAGCTTTTCCGATTCCGGCCGTCAGCTAGGTTACAACAGGTCTTTTTCTTCCAGACCAGTCATGGCCGGTGCTTCCGTTTCCGCCTCCGCCTCTGCCCGGCGCAGGGATCGCGGCGGCAGCGGCGGCCGGCGCTTGCCGGCGCGGAGATCCCGCAACAAAACCACCGCATGGCTGATCAGCCACAGAATGAACGAAGCGATCAAAACCTTTTGACACGTTGGAATGCAGGGAGAAAACGGCAACTGGCGAAACTGGAACAGCAGCAGAAACGTCTGGAATACCGCCACCACGCTCATCAGCCAGGCAAACCAGAGCCACCGCCCCGTCCGGCTCATGCGGGAATAACGGTTGTTGATCGAAATGACCAGCAGCACAGCGCCCCCGCCGGTCATGGCCATGACACAACCGATGCCATGATAGAACATTTTAACGTTTTCCGGAACCAGCGTGATCATCAACAGTCCGCCCACGTTCAGCGCAAAACCCCATTCAATGACCTTGCGCCGGAATTGCCCATGGACAAAACACCGGAAAGCCGGCGCAAAATAGGCGATCGTACCAATACCGATCAACATTCCGACCGCAAACAAATGACTGCACAACGGATAGACTACGCCATTGATCTTGGTCTGCCCCAGCGAACTGAGCATCCGCTGGAAAGGATTATAGCCGGGAGGCGGAAAATAGTACATGGCCAGCAGAAAACAGACGATCGTCACCGTACCCCCGATCAACGTCATAACGGAACTGCGCCGGAAATAATTCAGCGTATCCCGCCGCCGGTTCGACTCCATTCCCCGGGCGCTGAGCACGATCCCCAGCGTCACCCCGATCAACGCCGCCAGATACGTCACCCCCACCAGTTGTTGCAGCGACGCGATCTTCAACACCCGCGACCCCGCAATCATCACATCGGAGAAAAACAGCAACCCGAGCCCGAACGCAAACGCCTTCGACCGGGCGCCGAACGCAAACGCCACGTCGATCGCCGACAACGTCATATACCCGATCAGCGCCGCCCGCAACGCGTCGGACGGCAGTACCGGCCACATCCGCACCCAGAAAAAGGCGGCGAAACTGGACAGCAGCGCCAGCACGACTTTCAGATTGATTCGATAATTGCGGGCGAAAAATCCGATCCACAGCAAATGCGCCAGACCGAATCCGGCCACCCCGCCCAGAAATTCGGCGGACTCCAGCCCCGCGTGCCGGATCACCAGAAAATAATCGCCGATCATCGTGGCCGCCAGACCGCACCACGCCACCCAGAGCCACGCCGGCCGTTCCGGCCGGTCGCCCCGGCGGACAATCGCCACGCCGCCGATCACCAGCAATCCGACGGTGAACAGCAGAAACAGCCAGACATTGTTCAACAGCACCGACAGCCCCAATCCGATAAACGGCAGCAGCCACAACAGCGAAAACCAGGAAAAATGTTTCATCATAAACTCTTTCAACTCGATTTATGATTAAATATTACATCTGTAGTTTTCGCTTGTCAACCGCAGACGACGGGAAGTTTAGTCAAAATTTCCGTAGCGAATCAACGCATTGGTCGCGGGGAAAAACCTGAAAAATTCCAATTTTTTCGAGTTTTCTCCCCGAAAATACGTTCTGCAATTCTTCAGTGCTGACCGGACGCCGCTTTTTTGACCGCTTCCGTTGCCAATGTAACTTTCCCGATTGCGCACGGCCCGCCGACGCAACCGCCTTCGCAGGCCATCACTTCCAGAAAGTTTCCCGGCAGTTTACCCTGCGCGTAAAGTTCCAACTGTTTGACGGCTTTCCGGTCGAGACCGTCGATGAACTTGGCATTGATTTCAGGCCGGTCCGATTCCGGAATGCCTTTCGCATCGGCTGCTTCCGTAAGAATGGCGGCGGTCACGCCGCAACTGGTGGCGAAACCCCGGGCGTAGCCCTTCACATCGCGTTCCAGCGGCAACGGCTCCTGCGACGCCACGTCGATATCCTGAGCGGCCAGCAGCGCGCCGAGTTCTTCGAACGTCATCACGTAGTCGGTATTGACGTCGCTCAGCGCCTCCTTGCGTTTGGCCACGCACGGACCGATAAAAACGGTCACCGCATCCGGGTCGGCGGCTTTGACGCTCTGCGCCGCGAACCGCATCGGGCTCGGCGTGGACGAGACGAACGGCAGCAATTGCGGCACATGCCGTTTCACTGCTTCCACATAGGCGGGACAACACGACGACGTCATGATGTGGTCCCCCTTCTTCATCCGCTCGAAAAATTCCTTCGCCTCGTGCTCGGTGGTCATTTCCGCCCCGTAGGCCACTTCGACCATGGAGGAAAAGCCCGCCTGAATCAGTGCGGCGGCAATCTGTCCCAGTTTGCCGGAAAACTGTCCGATGATCGACGGCGCCACCATGGCCACCAGTTTCCGTTTGGCTTTCAGCAGTTGCAGAATGTCGATCAGCTGGGAACGTTCGAGGATGGCGGCGAACGGACAGGCGGTCATGCACTTGCCGCACGAAATGCAGGTGGAGAAATTGATGAACTGCCGACCGGTTTCGTCGCGGCTGATGGCGCCGACCGGGCAGGCTTCTTCGCACGGCACCGGTACTCGGATAATCGCGTGATACGGGCAGACTTGAGTGCATTTGCCGCAGTCGATGCATTTGTCATAGTCGATCTGCGCCTGATTGCCGACCACGCTGATCGCTCCGCGCGGACAGGCAAACGTGCAGGGACGGGCGAAACACCCGCGGCAGGCGTTGGTCACCAGATAGCGGCTGGTGACGCAATGGCTGCAGGCCACATCCAGCACGCTGAGAATTTCCGTTGGTTTGCCGGTCCGCTGCAACGCATCGGCGAGATAGGCGCTCAGCGTTTTGGCTTCATCGGTTTCGGTTTCGATCCCGATGCCCAGCAGAGCCATGAGACGGTATTTCAGCACGGCGCGGTCCTTGTAGACGCAACAGCGGGAGAATTTGCCGTCGCGAGGCCGAAGCTCGCAGGGAATGCGGTCGATGTCGGCGGCCAGCGTATCGTTGAGGAATTCCCGGATTACCCGGATCATCAGTTCGCGCCGGACGCGGCTGGCGTCGTTGGTGCTGCGGTTCATGGCGCGACCTCCAACTTGCTTTTGATCCGTTCGATAATGCCGCCGACGGTGGCCTGGGCCATGATTTCGCCGTCGATGCGGACAAAGGGGGCCTGTCCGTAGCTGCCGGCCTTGCAACTGCCCAGACAGCTCACGCCGGACACTTCCACGCAGCCGCGCAGTTCTTCCGGCAGAAACCGTTCCAATTCCTGAAGTTCGGCGGCGCCGAGCACGTAACAAGTGGTTCCGACGCAAATCTCAACTTTGATTTTCTTCATATTTTTCGTTTCCTGTCGTAATTTCAAATATAATGCACCCGCACTTTTTTTCGATACCGGGTCTCCAAACTGTTCTTGATGCGTTTCACAATATTCCGCCGGATTTCCAGGTCGACCGGCAGACTGGGATCCTGATGCGCCTCGTTGACGCGGGTTCCCACCACGAACTCTATGATATCGCTTTCCAGGAACATCGTCAAGAGCTCTTGCACGGACGGTGCGGTATCGAAGGGGTTGTCACACTCCAGCCGTTTGGCGGTTTCGGTCAGGGTGAGAATCCCTTCGGTCACCAGATCGATGCCCGGCATTTCGGAGATCGGCGGCAAACCCTTGTTCCGCATGAACAGTTTGGTTTTAATCTCCCGGTTGAGTTCGCGGCTGATGATGTTCGCGGTGGTGCCGCCGCAGATGACTTTGCGACCGTCGAAACCGTTGACCAGATCGGCAAACTCACGGTCGTCCTGCTTGCGGAACGGCGGACCGGTCAGCAGCCGCAAACGACGGGGCTTGCGGAAGTAGATCACCGCGCAGGTGATGTCGTCGATACAGCGTCCATCGGGGTTGAGACTGCACGCCTTCAACGCCACGGTCCGGGAGAGGTCGCGGGCCGAAATGCCCGGATTGTTGGCCACGCACTGCCGGATGAATTCGAGCGCGCCCTCGCGCCGCCAGCCGAATTTGTGGGGACGGCAGCCCAGCCCGGCCTGACTGACGCCGTCGCTGAACAGAATAATCCGGTCTTCCGGCTGGACGTCGAACTGCGAAAGTTGCAACTGCCGGTCCGGCCAATGTTCCGAGGTCAAGGTTTTCCGGGGGTACTGCAAGTCCTCGCCGCCGCGCAGATGAATGAACGGGGGATTGTCCATTTCGGTGATCCGGACCCGCCCGCCCATCATGATGTCGAGAATACTGAACGTGGCGTAGCTGATCTTCCGCACCTCGCACACCGGCAGCGAATCCATGATGATTTCCGACGACTGGACCACTTCCATTTCCCGCATGGCGAACCGGATGGCCATCGCGGTGGTCATGTTGGCCAGCAGACTGGCTTTGATCCCGCTGCCCAGGCCGTCCGACAGCACGCAGATGTGGCGGTCTTCCTCCTCCAGAAACACGGTCTTGAAGTCGTCCCCGCAGACGTCTTCCCCGGTTTTGGTTTTCTGGAAGAATTCAATTTCCACATGGGTCTCATTGCCGATCATCGTCCGCTCCTTTGAGCACCTTGACCTTGGGTTTGGGCTTGGGGTTCTGGTAGCCGCTGGCCACTTCCCGGAGCAGGATTTCGGTTTCCGCCATGTGTTCGCCAAGATAGTTGGCGATGCGTTGGACGGTGGTAATATTTTTCTGAATCACCTCGCGGGCTTTCTGCGCGATCTGTTCGCGGTGGAGTTCCGCCTGGGTCACGTCCTGAATCACGGCGCCGGCGATCTGATGCGGTTCGACGGTGAAAATGCTGATGTCGAGAATCCGGTCGTGGACCAGATAATTTTCCCGGGTGATTTCGCCGCCGGTGGTCAGACAGGCGTCGAACAGTTCCGCGAACGGCACCATCGGCCGCAGGTCCACGCCGCTCATTCCCGGCCGGGCTTCATAGGCCAGCACCGTGCTGTCGTCGAACAATTCGGCAAACCGGCGGTTGCATTCGATGATGTTGAGCTGGCGGTCGAAGATGACCACCCCCGCCGGGATGTATTTAATCAGGGCGTTGCTCTTTTTCTGCGCCAGCTTGCGCAGATGGGAGAGGCACATCGACGCTTCCGCCTTGCCGCTGATCACCGCCTGGGCAAAACCCCGGCAGGTCTGATAGCCACAGCCGCCGCAGTTCAATTCGTCGGCAACCGTGTATTTGCCGACCGCCGCCAGCGCCGCTTTGATCGCCGCTTCGCTCGGCGCGGGATCGCTGACCGGCGCGGCGGGAAACGGTTCCGGCGGCAACACTTCGGCTTGGCGATCCAGACTGGAATGATGGCCGGGACACTCGGCGGCGATCCGGATGATGTCTTCCAGCTTGCCGCCGCCCTGCGGCATCCCCGGCCCGTTGATACAGCCGCCGTCGCAGGCCAGGCATTCGATAAACACTTTTTTGCCGGCGGTGTCCGGCACTTTGCCGCCGAGAATCTGGTCGAGGTTCGACAGTCCGGAAATAGTCAGATAACAGCAGTCGGTGGCGGCGGGGTCGCGGACGGTGTCCGCCATGCCGCCTTCGATGGCGTAAATTTTGCCTTCTTCGGCGGGCGTGGGCACAAAAGTCGCGCCGTCGCCATTGCCGGCGGCCGGATCGATGCCGTTTTCTTCCAGCCATTGCGACAACACGGTAAAAGTCAAAGCCAGGTCGAGCAGTTCGGGATGGCGGTCGGCCTCCTGTTTCTTGGCGGCGCACGGGCCGATGAAAATAATGCCGATCTCGTTGCCGTAGAGTTGCCGCAACTGCCGGGCGTGAGTCAGCGCCGGCGACGTGACCGGAATGATGTTCGCCGCATGTTCCGGAATGTATTTGCGGATGAAGTCCACCGCCGCCGGACAGGCCGACGACAGGTAAATGCCCGGGTTGCCGTCTTTCATAATCCGGGCGGTCCGGGCGCTGACTTCCTGCGCGCCGAGCGCGGTTTCGCTGACGCCGGCAAACCCGAGTTTCCGCAGCGCGTCCGCCATTTGCCCCATGCTCAAATGAGGAAAGGTGCTCCGCCACGACGGCGCCAGCGACACATAGACTTTATTTTTGCGGGTCAGCAGAAATTTGGCGCGGGACAGGTCGTCGCGGATGCGTTTCGCTCCCGCCGGACAGATTTTTACACAGTAGCCGCAGGCCACGCACAGTTCCGGAATCACGCTGGCGCTGCCGTCCTTCAACCGGATGGCCTTGGCCGGACAGTGCCGGATGCACTTGTAGCAGTCGTGGCATTCGTTTTCCACGGTATAAACGGGATAACTGTGATTCATGGTTGCCTCGATCCGGACCCGGGAACACGACCTCTTCCGCCGTCGGTCCGTTTATTGGGGCGGGAACAATTCCCGCAGAATTTCATACATCATGCCCTGGTCCACCCCGCCGTACGGTTTCCCGTTGACGATCAGGTTCGGCGCCGTGCTGCACCGTCCGCTGCACAGCGAACAATCCAGTTCCACATCGATCTCGTCCTGCAAGCCGCGATCGGTCATGAACTTCTCGATTACGGCAAGATTCTTCTCGTTGCCGCGGGCGAAACAGGAACTGCCCATGCAAATCGTGATTTTCGGTTTGGCCATGCTCTTATCACCATTAGATATATTTTTATCTATTGCTATTATACATCCGATTTTGCCGGCTGCAACCATTCATCCCTGAAATTGCGGAAAACGGATCGTTATCCCGTCAAAAAATCCCGCAACGAGTCTCCGGGGAAAAACCACGGGACTTCCCCGCTACCTACAAATTGAGACTTCTTTCCCCGTCGACGGCGATTATTTGCCGATACAGAAACGGCTGAAAATATTGGCAAGAAGATCGGGATCGGCATTTTCGCCGGTAATGGTCCCCAGCGCGGCAACAGCTTCCCGCAGATGAACCGCCGCCAGTTCCCACTCCTCGGCAGCGACGCGTTCCCGTGCCGGCGGCAACGCCTCCAGCGCCTGCCGGAGAGCGTCGGCGTGACGGGAACTGACCGCAATTTCCGGTTCGGCCTCGTGCGGAAATTCCCAGACCGCTTTTTCGACGGCGTCGAGCAGAGTTTCGATGCCCCGCACTTCCAGCACGGAAATCGTTACTGCGGGAACGTCCAACGACGGATAGTCCCCGGACGCGGCACGGTCGATTTTGTTCCAGACGGCAATGACCTTGGCCCCGTCCGGAATCTGCCGTTTCATCTCGGCCACTTCGCCGGACCGGTCGGCGCCGGACGCGTCGAGCAGCCAGAGAATCAGCTGGGCCTGGCGCATCGACTGCTTGCTGCGGTCGATCCCGAGTTCCTCGATCTCTCCGGCGGTATCCCGAATTCCGGCGGTATCGGTCAGACGGACCGGAATGCCCCGCAGGGTCGCGGCTTCTTCCAGCGTGTCGCGGGTGGTGCCGGGAATCGCCGTAACGATGGCCCGTTCGTAGCCCAGCAGCAGGTTCAGCAAACTCGACTTGCCGGCGTTGGGCCGCCCGGCAATGACGATTCGGATACCCTGGCGCAGAATCGCGCCTTCCCGGCCCGACGCCAGCAACGGGTCCAGCGCATCGGCAATTTTCTGCAATTGGGCGTTGACAGCGGCGGGCGACTGCCAGTCGAGATGTTCTTCGGCAAAGTCCAGCCGGGATTCGCAGTCGGCCAGCAGATCGACCAGTTGGGCCCGCAATTCGCGGATGCGGCTCCCCAGTTGTCCGGAAGCCTGACGCTCGGCCAGCCGCAACGCCCGGTCGCTGCCGGCGCCGATCAGATCGGCCACCGCCTCCGCCTGAGTCAGATCCATTTTGCCGTTGAGAAACGCGCGATACGTGAATTCGCCCGGCTCCGCCATCCGGGCGCCGTGCTGTAAGACCTTTTCCAATACCCGACGGCCGATCAGGTTGCCGCCGTGGCAATGAATCTCCACGATGTCGTCGCCGGTGTAGCTGTGGGGGCCGGGCATGAAGACGACCAATGCGGTATCGCTGCCCCCGCCGGCCAGCGCGACCCGGGTCAATTGCATTTGCCGGGCAGATTCCGGTCCGGCGATTTGCCGGTCGGTACGGACGGCGGCCGCAACGGCAGCAGCCCGGTTGCCGGAGATGCGGACAATGGAGATGGCGCCGCCGGTGCCGGTGCAGATGGCCGCAATGGTATCGTTTCTGTCCATAAATTAAGATTGCTCGCTTCGAATTGATGCCGGCGTTTATTTTTTTGATCGAATCGACATGGAAACGCGGAAAAATATAAATGGCTTTTTGTGAAAGCTCAATCCCGGTTACTGTTTTTTTCCGTCGTCGACTGGAAAATCTTTGCTAAGTTGCTTGAAAAGATGAACATTCGAGAATACTTTTTTAACATGATTTTTCATTCCTTTTTAACATGTAAAGGAAATGCCGGCCTTATGGATAAGAAAGATCTCAGTGAGATTTCCAACGGACTCCGTTCGACTTTCCAGCGTGCAGTGGAAGCGCAGAGAAAAAATAACCTCGAATACGCTCAGGACCTGTTCAAGACGATTATCAAGAAAGAGCCGGGCGTCATGCCGGCGCGCGAAGGTCTGCGGGATGTCCAGCGGAAACTCACCGCTCAGGTCGGCGGATTCGCCAAACTGACCAATGCGCTGAAAAATATCTTTGCTACCGCTAAAATCAAAAAAACGATCAAATCCGATCCGGTCCAGGCCATGGGCATGGCGGAAGATCTGCTGATTCACAATCTGTCCGACCCCACCGCGCTGAACCTGCTCGCGGAAGCGGCGCTGGCGGCGGATGCCGACTTTGTGGCCACCGAAGCCTATGAAATTTTACGCGAATATGCCCCGCGAAATGAAAAAAATCTGCGCAGACTCGCGGATGTCTATAAGAAAGATAACGAAGGCGGCAAGGTGCTGGAGATCTTCAAGGTGATTGCCGCCATGCATCCCGGCGATCTGGGCGTCCAGCAGGAACTTCGTTCCGCCACCGCGCTGGCCAGCATGGAAAAGGGCCACTGGGAAGAAGAAGGCGATTATCACAACAAATTGAAAGATACCGGCGAAGCCGTCAAACTCGAAAAGGAAGACCGGGTAGCCCGCGCCGAAGACGATATTGCCGAAATGATCGTCCGTTACGAAAAATCACTGGCCGACGGCGACGACGATATTGAAATCTGGCGTAAACTGGCCGATTATTATTTCCGCGCTCATCGTTTCGACGATGCCATCAAGGCCAACGAAAAAATCATGGCCAAACTGGGCGTGAAAGACGCGCTGGTCGACCGCAATATCGAAAAGGCAATGGTCGGCAAACTCGATCTGCAAATCGACGAAGCCAAAAAAGGCGGCGGCGATGTTGCGGCGCTGGAAAAACAGAAATACGAATTGCAGCTCAACAAAGCGACCGAACGCGTCAATGCGTATCCCAGCGATACCCGGTTGCGCTTCGAACTCGCCGTTCTTTACTGGGAAGGCAATTTTATCGACGAAGCGCTGGAACAGTTCCAGTTCGCCCAGCGCAATCCGCAAAACCGGCTCGCGTCGATCGTCTATATGGGCCGCTGTTTCCATAAGAAGGGCCAACTCGACCTCGGGATCGAACAGATCGAAAAAGCGGTCGCCGAAATGCACGCCATGGACAAGACCAAGATGGAAGCCATGTATTATCTCGGCTTGATTTACGAGGACAGCGGCAAGCGCGACAAGGCCGGCGAATGTTTCAAAACGATTTATCAGAACAATATCAATTTCAAAGATGTGGCGGATAAAGTCAAAGCAATCTACGGTTAATTGGCTATAACCGTTTGCAAAAAAGCCGGTTCCGCGCTAGATTACCAAAAATTAAACGGTCCGGCAGGTAGATGGCTTACCGCCTCAACGCGAAAGAAAAGGACGGAAATGGTGGATAACGACCCGGAAAACAACAAAATGGATCAAGGGAATCAAGATTCTGTTACTCCGATTCGAGATCCCCTCAGTCTCCGCAATACGGACACCGGCAATCTCAAACGTTTGATTCCGGGCAAAGCCAAAAAGACGATTAAACTGAAGCCGCTGGTGCCCGGCAACAGTGCCGTGGTCGCGCCGGAAGAAGGCGGGGCGGCCATTCCCCATGCCGTGCCGGTTCCGAAACTCGATATGAGCGCGGCCAGTTCCAAACAGACGATTCGTCTGCAACCAATCGCTCCGGCGGAAGCTCCGGCGCCCACCCTGCACCCGATTCCCCATTCGGCCAAATCTTCGGCCGCTACCATTATGATTACCCCCAACGGCGGAGTGGCCGGAGCGGCGGAAACCCAGGCCGGCGAAGAAGAAGCGCCGATGCTGGAATCCACGGAAACCATCAAAACGATGAAGATTCCGAAAGTAAAACCGCCTGCCGAATCCACCGGAACCTTGATTCCCCAAGCCAATAAATCATCCGTGCTGTTGAAAGCCGTCCCGCCCCATCCGTCTGAAGCGGCGATTATGCCCTCGGCGGAAGCTCATGCGGAAGTTCATGCAGCGGCCCCGGGTGCGCCGACGATTTCCCTGAAACCGGTAGCGACGCCCGATGCGCTTAAATCCAAAGCCGGATTGGCCCCGGCGGCGCCGGGACTTCATAAACCGGCGTTACAACCGGCCGCCGCAACCAACGCGGGAGCCGCCAAACCGACTTTAACGCTGAAACCGACCGGGCATACCGTTACCGGCGCTCCCGCGGCCGCTCCGACCCCGGCCGAAGCGCCGGCGGCATCCAAGAAAGTCGGACTGACGTTGAATCTCAACCGGAAACCGGCCGCGCCGCCGGTTCCGGTTCCCCCTCCGGCTCCAGCCGAAGAAGAAGAAGCTCCGGCGGAAGAAGCCGCGGCTCCGGCTGCTGCTCCCGGCGGGTTGTCGTTGCCGCACAAGCCGGTTGCGCCGCCGCCGGCCCCCGATGGCGAAAAGAAAGCCGGACTGGCGCTGAAGAAAACAGAAGGTCCCTCGGAAACCGAAGCCGCCATTGCGGCGGAAGAAGCCACCCTGCTCGAAGGAGATGGCAAGGGCAAGAAGAAAAAGAAGAAAGAAAAGAAGGCCAAGGAAGCGGGAGCAACTCCGGCGATGGTTGCAGTCGACGATAACGAACCCGGCATGGTGATGTCGGTATTGTCGATGGTAGCAACGCTGCTGGTAATTTGCACGCTGACGATGCTGACCGTTCAGTTTGTCAATCATTGGACGCAGCGGGATCGGAGCAATCAGATCGAACTGCCCGGATTGAAAGGCATTGAAGACCGGCATTACTTCTGGAAGAAGTCCGAACCGTCGTCCTACGCCCCGGCAACTGCGGCTCCGGCGACTCATTATAAGAAGCCCGTACCGGCCAAGCGGGCCAAAGCAGTCGAGAAAAACTGATTGCTTCGTCTTTACGCATCTCACAATCTGGGGAAGTTCTTCCCCGGATTTTTTTTATCTTTCCATATCCTTTTCTATTTCCGGTATCACGTGTCCATTCCGCGATGGCGCAATTCCGTATGGACTATACAATCGTCCACAATTATTTTTCATACAATGTTGAATTTTTTATAGTTATATAATATTGTATACAAAATTACCAGCAACGGAAGGGTTTCGGATATGGAGACAGAATATCGGGAAACGCGGAATTTGGCATACTACGAGTCAGGGGTTCCGGGCAACGGCGATCTCGACTATCGACAGGAACGTTGCCGTCTTGATCTCTACCGTCCGACCGGAGAACCCGGTTTTGCCACGATTGTCTGGTTTCACGGCGGCGGTTTGCAAAGCGGCGACAAGGAAATTCCGGCAATACTGAAAAACCGCGGTCTGGCAGTGGCCGCGCCTAGTTACCGGCTGTCGTCGGCGCGGGCGAAATGTCCGGACTATCTGGAAGACGCCGCGGCGGCAGTGGCCTGGGTTTTCCGCCATATCGCCGACTACGGCGGCGATCCCGACCGGATTTATCTCAGCGGCGGCTCGGGCGGCGGCTATCTGGCGGCCATGCTGGCGCTCAATCCGGACTACCTGGCAAAACATCAAATCGACTCTTTGCGGCTGGCCGGCGTAATGCCGATCAGCGGTCAGATGACCACCCACTTCCAGATTGTCAACGAGCGTTCCGGCGTGATTGCCATGGGTCCGAATCCGATTCCGGTGATCGACGAATATGCGCCGTTGCACTATATCCGACAGCAGACGCCGCCGCTGTTCCTGATCACCGGCGACCCGGCCATCGAGTGGCCCGGCCGGCCGGAGGAAAACCGGCTGTTGGCCGCGCTGTTGACCCGAGTGGCGATGAATCCCCGAGTTGAATGCATGACGCTGGCCGGATTCGACCATGGCGATATTTACGATCCGGGCCTGTTGCTGGCGTTAAAGAAAATTCAGGAATGGGAACTGCAAAAGTCATCAACTTCATCAAGCTCCGGGGCGGCGCTGCCCTTGGCACCGCAGTAACGAGTTCCTTGCTTACGACTGATGCCACGATCCCTTTTCCAGCAAAGCCAGCAGTTCGGGACATTCGTCCAGCAAATCCTGATGTTGCGGTCCGCGCGTGATGTAGAGATTGACGCAGGAAAATCGCCGGCACAACCGGGGCTTGCGGTCATGAACCGAACAGAGCCGGTCGCGCAACAGTACGCAGTTGCCGTCGGCATCGAACGGAATCACCCGGTCGCGGTGATCGTGGCTGTAGACACTGGCGGTCACCGCCACCTCCCGGAACAGTTCTTCCTCGTCCGGCGCGAGCACCACGGCAAATTCCTTGCTGCCGTGTTTCCGGCAGCAGCAGGCGTCACACTGAGCGCAGGGAGGATCTTTCAGCATTCGGGGAAAATCTCCACTTTACGGTGAAAAAAGTCCGTCAGGCGCGGCGGGCGGCGAGAAACGTTTCGACCAGACGGGCGAACGTGTTGCCGCGCTCTTCGTAGTTTTTAAACATATCCATACTGGCGCAGGATGGTGAGAGGATAACGACATCGCCGGGAACCGCCGCCCGGCAGGCCGCCTCCACCGCACCCGAAAAATCGGAAAATACCGTACAGGGCATCGCGTCCCGGACGGCGGCCAGCAGTTTTTCCCGGCATTGCCCGTAGACAAAAGCCTGCTTCACCTGCGGCGCACATTGCCGCAGACTGCTGAAATCCATATCCTTGTCGAGCCCGCCCAGCAACAGGCAGACATTGTGGTCGCCGCCCACGGTAGCCAGCGCCACGATCACCGCCGACGGATTGGTGGCCTTGGAATCGTTGATGAACCGGATGCCGTTCCATTCCGCCACCGTCTGAATCCGGTGCGCGCCGGGATAAAACGTCTGTAGCGCCGCCGTCAGCGCCGGCGAGAAAATTTTTTCTCCGGCATACGCCCAGGTCAGCTCCAGGGCCGCCAACAGATTTTCCAGATTGTGCCGTCCGCGCAGATTGGAGTCGGAAAAATGGCAGAGGTCCCGGTCGCCCAAGCAGATCCGGTCGCCGTCGGCGCGAATGGGTTCCGGCCGTTCCAGCAAAGCGCGATAGCCGTCCGGCACCAGTTCCGGCGTTTCCCGCATCGTCAGCCCCAGAAATTTCCGGGCGGGATCGGCCACGCGGTCGAAAATGGAGAACTTCACCCGGGCATATTCCATGATGTCATCGTGATAGCGATTGAGGTGATCGGAAGTAATATTCAGATTAACGGCGGCCAGCGGCGCAAACTTTTCGCAACGTTCCAGTTGAAACGAACTGACTTCGATCACCGCGACTTCCGGACGGGTTGCCGGTTCGCGCCGCCCCCGCCACGCCAGCCGGGAAAGCGGGACGCCGATGTTACCGCACGTTTCCGCTCTGATGCCCAGACCGTTGAGCAGATGCGCCGTCAACTCGGTCGTGGTGGTTTTGCCGTTGGTACCGGTGATTGCCACCAGGGGACGGTCGAAATGACGGAACCCGAATTCCATTTCGCTGACGATCGGCAAGCCGGCGGCAACCGCAGCCCGATACCACGGATGATCCGGAGATACGCCGGGACTGACCACGACCTCGTCAATACCGGAGAAATCCGGCTGTCCGTCGGCGCCATAGCGCCCCAGCTGTTTTTTGTCATCGAAAAGAACCACGCGGTCGCCGATCTCGACGGCCAGCGCTTCCGCCGCCTGACCGCTGGTGCCATATCCGAGTACCGCAAGGGTTTTCATTGTTTTGCCCGACGGTCAGCGGCCGGTCTTGGTTTTGAAGATCAGCAGATAGGGAATCGACGGGTTGCCCTGTTCGTCCATGAAGTTATTGAAACTGCCGTGATTGAACCACAGGGCATACGTTTTACCGCGTTCCAGCGTCACCGGGATGACGCACGTCCGTTTGTCTTCCATAAACCGGATGTTCACTCCCAGCTTGGGAAACGATTTCTGGTCGATCGCGCAAATGGACCACATGCAACCATTCTGCATGTCTTTGCTGAATACCACACTGATTTCCGAAATGGTCGGATCAACGGCGATTTCTCCGCATTGCGGCGTCGTCTTGACCACCGACGGCGGCGTATTTTCAATGGTGACGTCTTTGTTCAACGCGGCGCCGAATGCGGCACTGGAAAGCAACGCCATCCCGGCCATCAAAGTCCATATTTTTTTCATAAATCCCTTACCCATAAAATTCTTGAAACCGCTATTCCATCCGGATGACGACAACCGCCGCTCGGCGCGCTTGCCACCCTCTTTTCCAGAAGCCGGAAAAAGCTTTCCGATGTCCGTCGTTCAACTGCCGAATTCCATCGGTCACGTGCCTTTTCCGGTTCCCCTTCCCGACAAATATACTGCGATAAATTTACCATATTTTCGCCGGAATGCAAGAACCGCCAAGGGCTCGTCCGCACGCCATTCGACGGCCTAAAAACAAATCCCGGCGAGAATCATTAACGATTGCGTTTCAGCATCGCTTCCAACCAGTCCAACACCAGGTAAAGCAGCAGAAAGCTGCCAACGGCCAGCGCCGGCAACCAGATGGCGTACATCACGATCTGACTGACGAAACTGTCCAGCTGCAACGCCCGATATTCCTGATTGGTGCCGCAAAACAGCATGTAAATGCCGATCAGCATGGCGATCAGTCCCAAGATCGCCAGCAACCCGAAAACCGCCGGCGCCGCCTTCAACACCAGCTTGCCGGCAAAACGCAATACCGCTAGTGCCGTATCGGCCGTGGACCCGGTCGCTTCGAACGTAATATTCGCCGTTTCCGCCAGCAGCGGGAACCCGGACAGAAACAACAGCAGCAGCAACAGCATGAACCCGGTCACCGGCAACATGAAATTCGCTTCGCCGCTACAGAACAGCAGCAGATTGAAAAGAAAAACCGCCACGCCGAACGCCAACGCCAGCAACACCATGGCATCCGGAATCGTCCGCGACGGCAGCCGCGACGGATTGTCCGCCACCAGTTGCCGCGTCCAGCGGCTGAATTTCACTGTAATATACAACATCGGCAACGCCAGCAGAACAAAGAAAATCGGATTCCGCATTTCCGGCATGTTGAACGCGCCGCCTTTGACTTTGACGCCGATCACCATCACCAGCCCCACCAGCACGCTGGCAATCACGGCATAGTACCCAAGGCGTTCCAGCAAATTTCCCAACAGTTCAAAACGCTGCGGCGACACAAAATTCCGCATCTTGTTCATAATGCCGCCAAACGCTTTTTCCACCAGATCGTCAATCCGGAATCCGCACGGCTCGTCCCGCCGATATTCCTCAGTCGTCAGTTCTTCGCTCATATTTTTTCTCCCTAACCGGTCGATTTCAACTTGTCGTACTCGCAAAAACCCTTTAATATAGCGCCAATTGCGGAATACCATAATTGATCCGAACGGAAAAACCGGGATTTGCCGTCGTCGGTTATTTACGACGAAAGGCTCAAAACGAGTTTCCACCGGATTACTTGTCGCCCAACTGCTTTTTTGCTACCAGTTGATTCAGTTTGATGATCTCGGAGAACGGCGGTTCGATGAGTCCGAGCGAACCTTCGCAGGTGGCAAGCCGAATGTTTTTGATCGCGCCTTCGGCATAGTAGTGTCGGGTGATCACCCGAATCAACAGATATTTGGTAAAGGTGGTACTGCCGCCGCCGGTATAGAAACAGGCGGCCACAAAATAGTCCGGATTTTCCAGACGTTGAAAGATTTTGTATTTGAACATGGTGTCACCGGAAGTGAAGCCGGTCCATTCGTCCTGCTTGAAAACTTTTGCGCCGGCCGCTTCGTTGGACGCCTTGGTGAATTTATCGAGGTTGACGGCCACGGTTCCTTCTTCGGTATCGGCCAGAAAATAATCGCCGCCGGCCAACAGATAAAAGGCATACGGATGGACTTTGGCCAGTTTTTCGTTTAAATCGCGGTTTTCGGTCTGAGCTAAGCCGCCGATGGCAATCAGCAACAAGCCCAGAATCCACCAATTCTTCATCATCTTTTTTACTCCCGGTTATGGTCAACTCTGCGTTTCCATCAGGTCGACCGGAAAGAGAACCGCCGTTCGGTGAACGGGTTTTCTTGTTCTTATCCACTGTTGGAAAATTCGCCCCCGTGAAAATCCATGAGAGAATTCCGCCGTGGCGAACGTTTTTACCGTAATCGCCAGTCGGGGGATTCTTGACAACATACCCTGCCGACGAATAAAATCAAAATCCGATCGGGGAAAAGACTTTATTTCCGTCTGGTACCCCGCTCTCAGACGGAAGCGTAGAAAGAAGCGGCGACCCCGTTTCTTGCCAAAAACCTTGCAAAAAATTCATAAAAGTGTTAAAATAATCTTGACAATTAAGGAGACTCCATTTATAATCTTCAAACAGAAAGTGTTAAACCATTTTTATCACTTATAAGTAAAAATATTGATGATTACGATTGCCAAAACTCAAGTTGCGATAAATTTCTACCGGCAGATGCACAAGCGTATTCTGCTGGGAAAGTTTAAAAACGATAAGATTCCCGGGGTCCGGCAGTTGGCGGAAGAAGCCGGTCTCAGCGTACCGTCGGTGATGGAAGGCATCGATCTGCTGGAAGAAAAAAACGTGGTCTGGCGGCGGCAGGGCAGCGGCATCTACATCAACGGTCTCGACCAACGGCAACTGGAAGTAACGGTTCTCCAGGCCGATTACCCCAGCGGCCGGTTTGAGATGTTGAACCGGGCCGTCGAACAACTTTGTACTCAAAAGAATTACTGTTACGAACGCCGGATCGTGCCGGTAACGCCGCTTGACTACCGGACCTTGCCGGATTTTGCCGACGTCATCATTTATATCGCACCGGCACAAGCGCTGAACCCGTTGTGGCTGGCGGAAGTAGAAAATCGGTGCGGCATTCTGATTCTGCTGGATAAGCATCCCGGCAATCTGGACATAGACGCCATCGCCATCGACAACAAAAGCATGGTTTTGCAAGCGCTGGATTACCTCTATGCCCGCGGACATTCTCATATCTGGTATCTCCACAATTCCCCGGAAATCTACGATGTGGTCATTCGCTATTTTGCCGCCGCCCGCTGGGCGGTAGACCACGATGTCCGCCTCGAACACCTCGATTGCCATGTAGCCTCCGGCGATGACGGATACCGCAAAGCCATGGACACCCTGATTCTGCGACTGCAACAGGCCGACCATGTGCCGACCGCGATTTTAGCCATTAACGAAGCCGGGTCGCTGGCGGCCGTCCATGCGGCCGAACAGTGCGGGCGACTGGTTCCCGGCAATCTGAGCGTCATCGGCTTGAACGACTCGCCGGAGGTCGCAGGAGTCGGCATTACGGTTGTTGCCGACCAGCAAAAAGATTTCATGCGGGCGCTCGACGTGTTGATTCGCAAACGGATTTACGAGAAATGCGGACAAGTGTTGAACTTGAAAATACCAGGTCTTTTAGTGGAACGCCAAAGTGTCAGACCTCTATAACCTGAAAGGGAAGGAGAAATCATGATGAAAAAGAGAAACTTCACACTTATCGAGCTTCTGGTAGTAATTGCCATCATCGCAATTCTGGCCGCCATGTTGTTGCCGGCGTTGAGTCGGGCGCGCGACGTGGCAAAAAAAATTTCCTGTGCCAGCAATATGAAACAAATGGGACTCTGTGTACAATTATACGCCAATGAGAACGATGACGGAGTTATTCCGGTTTATTACGCGGGCGCAAACGATGCCGTGTTCTGGTACGGGCTGATGCCGGTCATCAATAAATCGCCGCTGGATTATAAGGAATTCGACAATCAGGGAGAAAACTACCGGAAGCTGCTGCAGTGTCCCAATCTGCTGGGCGATGATCGTCCCATGAATCTCGGTTATCAAATGAATGTAAATGCGTCATTTCAGCAAAACTTCCAAAATCCCTACCGCAAGATAACGGCCACGAAAAAACCGTCCTGTTTTGTGATATTCTTTGACGGCAGCAAAAAAAGCGAATATGGCGGCTCCCCTTACGTTGATTGTTATAGCCTCAGCCGCAACGGGGTCGCCTGCCAACTCTCCTATGCCCGTCACGGCAAAAGAATGAACATCACATTTCTGGACGGCCATGTCAACAACGCCGATCTGACGGAAATTACTCAAATGAGCACAGGTTATGACCCGAACTTTACCTGGCGTTATTAAACCACTTCAATAAATAAAAACGGTATTCAAAAAAGGTCTCTTAATAATGTACCATAAAATATTCATCCGTTTTTTGTTGCTGTTGCTGGGAATAAACTTCTTGATGTTCGCGGCGTGGGCTGACAATACCGTATCGCCTGCGGGCGTCAAGCGGCTGAACGCCGTGCATTCTATTGTCTACCGGGCGCCACAGGACCATCCGCTGAAATTTTTCGGCTGGCCGACGGTGATCAAGGACAGCAATAGGAAAATCATTGCAGGGGCTTCCGGATTTCGGGCAGCGCACATCTGTCCTTTCGGCATGAGCGTCCTGTGGGAAAGCACTAATGACGGAAAGAGCTGGTCGCCCCCAAAAATCATCCACAATTCGGTTCTCGATTGCCGCGATGTCGGCCTGACACCATTGTCCGGCGGGGACTTCCTGGTCAGTTGGTTTACGTACAACACCCAGAGGAATCCGAACTGTGTCCGTGCATACCCGGCTTTTTATACCGCGCAGCACCCGGAAATGGTCGAAGAAGAGTTGGGCAGTTACGTGCGCAAAATGCATGCCGACGGAACCGGGGGAGCTCCTGTCAAAGTGAAAGTTTCGGCGCCGCACGGGCCCATCCGCCTCGCCAACGGCCACCTATTTTATCTGGGGATTCCTTTCGGGAAAACCGATAAGGACGGGGTCCTGAAATTCACCATGCCGTGGTACGACACCAATCAGATCCTGGCCATGGTCAGCGACAACGAAGGGGCCACCTGGAAAGAACTGGGCACGATCGAACCGTGGGATTCGGTGTTCCTGGGAGAACCTCATGCATTGGAACTGCCGAACGGGAAAATAATCGGGGTTTTCCGTGACAATAGAACTTTCCAGACCTGGCAAACCTGTTCCGAAGACGGCGGCCTTACCTGGTCGCATCCGCATCTGGTGATTCCGCATGGGGCGCCGCCGCACCTGATCCGGCACTCCTCCGGAGTACTGATCCTGAGTTACGGGTATCGGCAGAAGCCCTTCGGAGAACGCATCGCGCTGAGTTACGACGATGGAAATACCTGGGACATCGACTGGATTCTCCGGGACGACGGGCCAGAGCGCGACCTGGGATACCCTTCTACGGTGGAGCTTTCCGATGGCTCGCTCCTGACCGTGTATTACCAACAATGCGCGCCGGGAGAATCGCCCAGTATATTGGCCAGTCATTGGACTTTACCCGAACGTACGCGGCCCGGAATTGCCCCATCGGGAGATGAACATAAGCCGCCGCGTCAGAGCCCCTCAATGAAATAATCCAATTCCCACGGCAAAGATGATAAAGATGATCAAGCATATCCTTTCCCAACTACTTTTCGGCTGTACGCTCTGCTGCGGCATTCCGCTAGCGGCGACACCTCCGCTGATTCCCGGCGATTCGGGACCAGGCGTCCTGGAAATCTGCACGAACGGCAAAGCCCTGCTGCCGATCGTGGTTTCGGACCAGGCGCCGGTTCTGACCAGGAGAGCGGCCGAAGAGTTGAAGACAACGCTTGATGAAATGACGGGGGCCGACTTCGCCATCGTGAACAGCGCCCCCTCGCCGGCCATCCGAATTCTACCGCCGCAAAAAGATTTGAGCAAAGACACGCTGCTCATCAGAAATGACTTGAAGGATTTGGTTTTAACCGGTGGCGGCGATCGCGGGCCCCTATACGCGGTCTATGAATTGCTCGATCTCTTCGGTTGCACCTGGCCGCGTCCGGAACCCTACTGGCGTGCGATTCCCTGCGGCAAAAAACTCGCCGCCGGCACGATGGATATCCGCAGTACCCCGCATTTCCCAATCCGCGGTGTACACGAACGCGGATTGGTCTCGCTTTGGCATTGGATGGCGTGGAACCGCTTGAACTACCAGTTGGCGGATCCGCCGGCCTGGAAGGTCGCCGCCCCGATGGCGAAAATCGGGGTGGAACCGTTATTTATGGGACACGCATTGTTCTATTGGTTGAGCAAGGAGGATCTGACCGAACACCCGGCCTGGAATCCGGTTGTCGGCGGGAAGCGGCTCGGACCTCCGGTCGAAAGCTGGCATCCTTTGCATCGGCAGGCCTGTCTGAGCAATCCGGAGGTACGAGCGCACATTCTGGCGGAAATGCGGCAATATCTTCGTGAACACCCGGAGATGCATGCCATCACGATGATGTCTAATGACGGCGGCGGATATTGCGAATGCGAAAATTGTAAAGCGTTCGCGGCGACACCCGGGGAAGTTTTATTCAAAGTCGCGGGAGAGTTGGCACAAAAACTTGGCAAGGAATTTCCGAACTTGCATTTCATCATGATGGTCTACGGCTGGCACGCGGCGCTTCCCTCCTTCCGGTTGCCTGACAACATGTATTTTGCGATCGTCAACAACAGCCGCAATTATGTCCATTCCATCCGGGATCCGGAAAATCAGAAAATACGGGAACAGATGGAAGTCTGGAACGCCGCTTATCCCGGCCGGGTTTTCGTTTACGAATTATGGCACAAGGTGCCCTGGGACGATTATATGTTCCCGTTCGATCGGACTCTGTCCGAAGATATCCGCTATTATCGCGATAAGCACATGGTCGGCCTCTGTCCTGAAGGGTTGCTGCCCTCGCCGGCGGGAGAAAATTTGCGACGGATTCTGCTGTGGAATCCCGACGCCGATGTGACTGCTGAAACCCGGGAGCTTTGCCGGCGTCTCTACGGCAATGCCGCGGCAATCATGAGTCGGTATTACGAGGAACAAAATCAACGGCTAAAAGAATTCGGTCTGCCTCCGAATACCATGCGGAACATCGCCGATTTCATTCGTCCGGTCCAAACTCGGTGGACGGCCATGCTGGCCGCCGCCGCCGCCGCCGTCGAGACCGATAAGGAAAGACAGCGGATCACTTATGAACAATCCCAATTGTCGGCCATGGCAACCATTGCCGACAATTGGCGTCCGGTCGAAGAAATCACCATCCCGCCGGAAGTCAGAGCAGCCAATTTAATTAAAAACGGCAGTTTTGAAGCCGGATTGGACAATTGGGGTACCAATATCGCTTATGGCAGGAACTTCAAGTTCGAAACAAAATTCGACACGGGCTGCGACGGCACGAAAGCCCTGTGTATGACCGTTACCGGAAAAGAAGCCATCTCTACTTGGGGTAGAACTTTTCAGGCGGTGAAAGTCAACCCGAAACAGACCTATATCCTGCTGGGCCGCGTACGTTCCGGAGACAAAACGATCACCATGCAAGTCCGTTTTACCGAATCCGGAAAAATCGGCGCCAGTATTTACGATATGGGAACGACCGGAGGGAAATGGTATCAATTCAGTTTCCGCAACCTGCAGGCTCCGGATGGGGAAATTGTGATCTACCTGACCTCCATTGATGAACCTGTAGGCAGCGAAATCCGATTCGACGATTTGATCCTTTGCGATCAGAAAATTTGGGATCGGGTGCAACAGAAGAAGAGCAAAAAGGAGTTCCTTCGCGCTTTATGAAAAATGCAGTCAACCCGTGATTTTAAATGTACCAGGTATTTTGATCGAACGCCAAAGCGTTAAAACGATCGCAAACTGATTCAAGGAGAACGAATCCGTCTATGGTCATCGCGATGTTTTCTTCTACGGCGTGGATGAAGCCAAAGGCGAGCAATTGCGGCAACAGCGGCCGGCCTGGCAGACCATTCACGACGCTGGCGGCAAAGTGCTGGTCGCCAGTTGCGACGACAAAGGCAATCAGGGCAGTTTCCGGCAAATGGGCGATCTTCAGGATCTGGTGGTTTACAGCGGTCCCCCGCTCGCGTCGACCGCCGCCCGTCAGAAAGGTCAGACGCAACTGGCCGATCAGGCGGAAAAGTGGCTGAACGCCATCGACGCCGAACATGCCGATCTCGATCAACTTCGGCAACAGATGATCGACTGGATTCTGAAGCTGAAAAACGCATAATTTCACCATCCGATTTGCCTTTCCCGTACTAAATGATATCTTATCGGTATCATTAACGGAAAAGGTCGATCATGATTACCCGGGAAGCCGACTACGCCATTCGCGTCGTACTGTGTCTGTCCATGGATGCCAGCGGCGAGCCGCTGAGCACGGCGGAAATTGCCGACACGATGGATCTGCCCTACCGGTTTCTGCGCCGGATCGTCCGCAAACTGGCGGCGGCTCGTCTTGTGGGAGCTGTTCGCGGTAAGGACGGCGGCATTTTTCTGCTCCGGAAGCCCCGGCAAATTTCCCTGTACGAAGTGCTGATGTTGTTCGATCCCGACGCCGTGTTGTTCAACCGCTGCTATCGGCCGGATTCCTGCTGTCCCCGCCAGAATTACTGTACGGTTCACTCCCGGCTGAAACTCGTTCAGGACCGCCTCGACGGTCAGCTCCGCAAACTTAATTTTGCCCAATTGGCCAAAACATAACCCCCAACGGTTGTCCGAAAAAATTTTCGCTCCTTAAATGATACTAAAACAGGATCAATTAGAAAAGGAAACGCATGATGAGTAAAAGTTGTATGACCGCCGATAGCCAACTGGCCGATTATCTGAGCCAGCGAACCGATCTGTCCACCGCGTTCAACCGGATGACCGACCAGGCCGCCAAATGCGGGTTCGGACAAAAAGGCATCTGCTGCCGGTTGTGTTCCAACGGCCCCTGCCGGATCACCGCCCGGGCGCCGCGCGGCGTCTGCGGCGCGACTGCCGACACGATTGTCGCCCGCAACTTTCTCCGTTCGGTCGCGGCTGGCGCCGCCTGTTATCTCCATGTGGCGGAAGCCGCCGCCGGACGGCTCCAGTCGATTGCCGACGGCACTTCGCCGTTGCCGCTGCGCTCGCCGGAAGCCGTGGACCGGCTGGCCCGGACGTTTCATCTGACCGACGACACGGTAACGGACCGGGCCGGACAAATCGCGTCCGCCGTCCGCCGCGATCTTTACCGTCCGCGCGGAGAAAAAATGCAGTTGCTGGAAGCGCTCGCCCCGGCGTCGCGGCTGGCGCGCTGGCGGGAACTCGGTCTGCTGCCCGGCGGAGCCAAAGCGGAAATCTGCGATGCGCTGGTTAAAACCAGTACCAATCTGAACTCCGATCCGGCGGACCTGCTGCATCAGGCGTTGACGCTGGGCATTGTCACCGGATTCTACGGACTGGAAATGACCAATCTGCTGAACGATGCCATCATGGGCGAACCGACCATCGGCCGGAGCGCCGTGGGCTTTTCCGTAGTCTCGCCGGACTATGTCAATATCGCGGTCACCGGACACAACCACTCGGCGTTCGCCGGACTGATCGCCTGGCTGGAAACCGAGGCTGGACAAGAGGTCGGCCGCCGCGTCGGCGCCAAGGGCATCCGCATCGTCGGGTTGACTTGCGTCGGACAGGACATGCAGGCGCGGGCCGCCGCCGTACCGGACGGGGTTTTCGCCGGGCAGGCCGGAAACAACTTCACGCAGGAACCGCTGTTGGCCACCGGCGCCATCGACATGGTGGCCAGCGAATTCAACTGCACGTTCGCCGGAATTGAGCCCATCGCGGAACGGTATCACATCAAGCTGGTCTGTCTGGACGACGTCTGCAAGCAGAGTTCCGCGGAACTGCTGTCCGACGTTCCGGGACGGGAGCGGCAGTTGGCGCAAACCCTGTGCGAAATGGCCGCCGAACAATATCGCCGACGGCGGGCGCTGGTCAACATCGCGATTCCGCAGCACGGCCGAAACGACACCATTTCCGGTGTGGCCGAAAACTCGCTGCTGAAACTGCTGGGCGGGTCCGTCGGACCGCTGATCGAACTGCTGAAAAACGGCACGATCCGAGGGATTGCCGGCATTCTCGGCTGTTCCAATCTCGCCGCCGGCGGCCACGACGTAACCACGGTCGCCCTGACGCGGAAACTGATTGAGCAGGATATTCTGGTCCTTTCCGCCGGGTGCACGTCCGGGGGACTGTCCAACTGCGGCTTCTGCTCGCCGTCCGCGAAAGAATGGGCCGGTCCCGGTTTGAAAGCCGTCTGCGAACAGCTCGGCATTCCGCCGGTCTTGAACTTCGGTCCCTGTCTGGCCATCGGGCGGATTGAGATGGTGGCGGCGGCGTTGGCCCAGGCGCTCGGCGTGGACTTGCCGCAGTTGCCGGTGGTGATTTCGGCGCCGCAATGGCTGGAAGAACAGGCGCTGGCCGACGGCTGTTTCGGGCTGGCCCTCGGATTGACGCTGCATCTCAGCCAGCCGCCGGCCATTCTGGGATCGCCGTTAGTCACCGGAATTCTGACCGAACAGATGGTCGGATTGACCGGCGGACGGGTGATGGTGGAAGGTGATCCGGTCAAAGCCGCCGGAATGTTCCGGGACGTGATCGAAGCCAAGCGGGGTGCGTTGGGATTGACGGTTTGAGCGACAACAGACGGTCATCTCAAAATAAATTCCCGGGGAAGAAATCCGAAGACTCGATCAAGTTTTCAAGTTTCTTCTCCGCATCAGGCTTCTGCCTTTCCGGGGAAGCGAGCGATCCTGTTATTTGATCGGATCTTGTCTTGCAGGATTGCTTTCTTTCCCACTGTCCATATTTTTAAACCGTCATCTCTCTTTGCCCGCTCAAAAAAAGTAAACTTTTACCCTCGATTACACGATGGCTCGACCTTCTCGGCATTCCACCCGGTGATTTTATCGGCGATTTTTCCGGCCATTTTCGTTCCTGGAATATCGACATATCGAGTCAACAGCCAGGCCGAGACGATGTTCAATAATATTTCGGTCAATCTGGCAGTATGCATGGCAATGGGAATTTTACCGAAAAGGATCTGGTAAAATTTTACGACGTCGGGATGTAATGAAACCACCCAGAACCAATGGGTGACATACAGACTGAATGATATTTCACCCAGAAACATTATCGGGCGGATGGTCACCAGGCGCTGCACCAGCGGAACATAGCCCACCACCAGGAGAAGCAGGATGGCACCCGTAGATGACGTCACACTTTGTGCAGAAATCTCAAGGATGTCTTTCCCCCGCGGAAAAGAAAATAACCATAGCCCCAACGGCAGCAATAACAGCATCCAGTAGTGATTGCCGTCTTCTTCCTTTCTTCTTTTCAACGCTTCGCCAATAATCATTCCGGCCAGAAATTGCCAGTAGAAAGTGTCTTCCAGAAATACCGCCACCGCCAGTAAGGTCAGAATCCGATGAGAATAGGTCAGTCGACAAGTAACCATTACCATGATGAAAACAATCAGCGATCCCACTATTTCAACCTGAATGGACCACAAAGGCACATTGAAGACACTGCCCAGAGCCACCGGACAATGAATCAATTCCTGCCTGATCGTCATCATCATTCTGTCAATTTGATCGCCATTGCTCCAAGTTCCGCAAAAAGCGAAAAACAGAATTGAAACCGGCGCGGTCACCGCCGCCAGTCGAAATGGCCGCTTGACGATCGCTTTCACCATTGCCTGATAACAGTTCGGATTGCCAATCTGCCGATAGGAAAGCACCAGACCGGATAAAACAAAAAACAGGCATACCGCACCATGCCCGGCAACTAACAGATTTTCCGGAAATCGGTTGCCATCGATCGAATATGGCGTTAGAACCCAAATATGATGGAAGACGACAATCATGGCGGCAAGACCACGCAACGCATCCAGTCCGGATATTCGTTGGACAGGAGAGGATGCTGTCATGAAATAATCTCCAGTAAATTGGTTGTGCCGCAAAGAAACCATTCGGACCGATAGATATATTGGAAAAGGGTAAAACTGCCAGTTGGTTCAAATTCCGGATCATTCACATGATGAAAACGGAAATTGCCGCTCGAAAATAATTGTCGCGAAGCGATGGCCACCAAATGACTTTATGATGTGGATTTGATATCTGCCAAACACCTCTCTTTTAGCGTAGAAGAAAACATAAAACCATTCCCGAATAAATACAAATCGGAATTATCTGACAGAATCGGGGAGCGTAACGCGGCAAGCGCCGAAATATAAAACCGGATTAAGCCTGAAAAAAGGGGCAAAAAAAATACTAAGTGGGCCTGCTTATTTTATTGTGCCTTATGTCGCCCTGTTTTGCGCTCAATCTGCAACATCGATGTTTAATGAATTTTTGTGTTTGAGCTGATAGAAATAAGCAAAACTTATTTTCCGGCCCGACGAGGAATTGAAGCCAAAATCTTCAATCGCATAAAGGGTGGAGCGCAAAAAATGATGCGCAAAATTTCTCCTTGAAAACTCATTTTGCGCCTTTCCCCTTATTTACCTGCCGAAAGAAATTTTGCAGGATAACTTTGCCGTCGGGATGCGCCCGGTCATAGTGTTCCGGATGAAACTGGACCGCATAAACCAGGCGTCCGCGCTGCTTGATCGCTTGAATCGGGCACTCGTCCGTCTCGGCGAGCCGGTCAAACCCGACGGGAACACTCATCATCATTCGGGAGTGCCACTCTCCGACCGTGATAACCGGTCCCAAACCGGCGAACAACGGATCGGTCTGCAGCACCCGGACCGGCATAAATCCCCATTCTTTGAAGAAACCGGGATGATACGCCGGATGAGGGTCGAGCTCGCCCGTCCGCAACTTGCGTATGGGGCCGACTTTGCTTCCGAACGCCTCGGCGATAATCTGGCCGCCGCCGCAGAAGCCGATCATCGGCACTTTGGAAGTACGGACCATCTGACGCACCCGGAGTAAATCGGGGCGGGGGATCACCCAGCCGAAACCCATGATCACAATAGCTTTCCAGCGGGGATTTTGATTGATTTCCGAAGTAACGGCAGTGAAATGAACGGCTTCGCAAGGCAACCCGGAGGCTCCGGCCAACCGGGCCCGCAGCCGTTTGAGATAGCGCGGTTCGCCGTTGGCCTGCGCGGCGGCGGCGGCAACGTCTCGAGGCAACGTCATATCGATCAGACAAACGGCATCCGGTCCCGGCCGCACCGGATCGGCGTAAAGCCCTTTCGGCAATCCGGCGGTAGAATCACCGCGCGGCGACGCACACC
>Ga0183095_10086_pt4 | contig 83943 bp, 59 predicted proteins | sample BioMet4_FD_130346 | JGI IMG/M metagenome (GOLD analysis project Ga0183095, IMG submission 130346) | Microbial communities from bioreactor (seeded with sewage sludge) at LBNL, California, USA - Biofuel metagenome 4 (v2) (version 3) | ecosystem: Engineered > Bioreactor > Anaerobic > Unclassified ... | reverse complement strand
CGATGTCGGCTCGTCACATCCTGGGGCTGGAGAAGGTCCCAAGGGTTGGGCTGTTCGCCCATTAAAGTGGCACGCGAGCTGGGTTCAGAACGTCGTGAGACAGTTCGGTCTCTATCTATCGTGGGCGCAGGAAATTTGCGCGGATTCGACACTAGTACGAGAGGACCGTGTCGGACTGACCTCTGGTTTACCGGTTGTGCCGCCAGGTGCACCGCCGGGTATCTAAGTCGGGAACGGATAAGTGCTGAAAGCATCTAAGTACGAAGCCAGCCGCAAGATTAGATTTCCATGAGGGTCGTTGTAGACTACAACGTTGATAGGACGCAGGTGTAAAGGTAGTAATATCTGTAGCCGAGCGTTACTAATTGCCCGAAACTTTCTTCCTCAGTCTTTTGTAGACTGGGCTGTCATATACGTCAGTGTTTTTACTAAAAGCACGCTTAAGTTTTAAGATTTCTTGTTTGCCTGTCATGTCAAAGGATATTTCAGGCGGTTATAGCGCGGGGGTTCCACCTCTTCCCATTCCGAACAGAGAAGTTAAGCCCCGCTACGCCGATGGTACTGCCCGCAAAGTGGGAGAGTAGGTCGCCGCCGTTTTAGCAGGAAGGGTTCCGGTAAAGCCGATCAGGCTGCCGGAACCCTTTCCTTTTTTTATACCGTTTATACCACTTATTCTGTTCATCGCATTCATACATTTCAGTCATACCATTCAGGCCTTACCGTCCATCATGTTCATACATCTCATTCATAGTCCTTATTTTTCTTATTCGTCCTCTTTATCACGGCTCACCGGTAAAAGCAGGGGGAGTATGCATCAAATTCCATCTTCATATTAGCCTTTGCAACCTCCGTATGACACCATACGGCGTTGGCATACAGCAGGTTAACGATGCACCGTATACAACGCCAGCGAAAAGAGGCCTTAAAATCGGCCCAAGAGCATATTGTAGAGCTGTTATTTTCAGCGGACCTCTGCTTAGAACAAGTCTAAACGATAGCCTACAGATAGCTGAGGAACAGTTTTGTACATAGACGAGTGTGCTCTACTTATTTTGATAAGTATCGGACGTATCGTATCGGCTGTAATTGATTATTCTTATAAGTTGGTTATTCGAGGTTAAGTTTGTAATTAAGGTATGGACGTCTCACACGTGTGAGGCAGATATATTAGGCCAAATGGATTTGTTATCCTTCCTTTCCGTCTTTTGTTTCACTCCTCTTCGTCTACTATCTCGATTTACAAGTAAAAACAGGTCTGTTTATAATCCGTAACTATTGCCCTATAAAGAAAGGATGGTTTGTTACTTATCTATAGATTAAACTTCTAGTTTGTTATATTCGGTATAATTTGCTGATATTTATTATTCTTTTATTTATTTTCCTTTGGTTCTTAATCTGCTTAATTTGTATCTTTGCCCGTCAACACTTAGATATTACTATGAAAATTATATCCATAGAAGCTCTTGAAAAGATAAGAGAAAGTGCTAAAAGTGCACTTTGTTTACGCGAAGTGAGCAATAAAGTTGTAGCAGAGAAAAGCTGCGGCTTAGCGTGTGGAACCAAACATTTGCAAATTCTTATTTGTGGAGGTACTGGTTGTAAGGCTTCTTCGAGTCATCTTATAGCTGATGATCTTAAGAAATGTATTAATGATGCCGGCATTGCCGATAAGGTTGATGTCATCACTACCGGTTGTTTCGGCTTTTGTGAAAAAGGGCCTATCGTGAAAATCATTCCTGATAATACTTTCTATATTCAAGTAACTCCGGAAGATGTAGAAGAAATCGTCAAAGAACATATTATTGCCGGAAAAAGGATAGAACGTTTATTATATGTTGATCCTAAGACGGAAAAATCCGTTAGTGATTCCAAGCACATGGATTTTTATCGTAAGCAGAAACGTATTGCTTTGCGCAATTGCGGCTTCATAGATCCAGAAAATATAGAAGAATATATCGCTCGATATGGATATTCTGCATTGGCAGATTGTCTGTTGAAACGTACACCAACCGATGTGATTGATGTTGTTAAAAACTCAGGTTTGCGTGGACGTGGTGGCGGAGGTTTTCCCACTGGCCTCAAATGGGAGTTGACAGCTCGTCAAAAAGCTGATGAAAAATATGTAGTTTGTAATGCCGATGAAGGTGATCCCGGTGCATTTATGGATCGTTCTATTATGGAGGGTGATCCTCACTCCATTGTAGAAGCAATGACTATTTGCGGATATTCGATCGGTGCTTCTCAAGGATTGGTATATATTCGTGCTGAATATCCTTTAGCTGTACGTCGTTTGCAAGTAGCCATCAAGCAAGCTCGTGAATATGGATTCTTGGGTGAACATATTCTCGGTACCGATTTTGGTTTTGATATCAATATTCGTTATGGTGCCGGAGCTTTTGTGTGCGGCGAAGAAACGGCTCTTATTCACTCTATGGAGGGCAAACGTGGTGAACCTACTTTAAAACCTCCTTTTCCTGCCGAGTCGGGTTATAAGGGAAAGCCTACTAATGTGAATAATGTAGAAACTTTTGCTAGTATACCTATTATAATTAATAAAGGTGCAGAATGGTTTGCCTCTATTGGATCGGAAAAATCGAAGGGTACAAAGGTCTTTGCTCTTGCAGGAAAGATTAATAATGTGGGTCTAATCGAAGTTCCTATGGGGACAACATTGCGTGAGGTGATATATGAAATAGGAGGAGGTATAAAGGATGGCAAGAAATTTAAAGCTGTTCAAACCGGTGGCCCGTCAGGAGGATGTCTGACTGAAAAACATTTAGATACACCCATTGATTTTGATAATTTGATAAAGGTGGGTTCGATGATGGGCTCGGGTGGTATGATAGTGATGGATGAGGATGACTGTATGGTCTCTGTTGCTCGTTTTTATCTTGATTTTACTGTAGGCGAATCATGTGGCAAATGTACTCCTTGCCGCATAGGCAATAAACGTTTGCTTGAAATCCTGAATAAGATAACTCAAGGTAATGGTACAGAAAAGGATCTACAGACTTTGCAAACGTTGGGAAAGGTTATAAAGGATACGGCTTTATGTGGTTTGGGACAGACCTCTCCAAATCCCGTGTTGTCGACATTGGATAATTTTTATGATGAATATTTGGAGCATGTGTGCGATAAAACATGCCGTGCCAAACAATGTAAATCTCTTTTGACCTACCATATTAATCCTGAACTTTGTATAGGATGTCATTTATGTGCTAAAAATTGTCCCGCAGATGCGATTGTCGGAATGCCTCGTAAGCCTCATACCATACTTCCTGAAAAATGTATCAAGTGTGGAATGTGTATGTCTCGATGCAAGTTCAAGGCAATCTCCGTATGCTAACCAGAAAGACTATGGAACAGAAAAAAATAACATTACGAATAGACAATCATTCGATTACCGTTCCGGATGGGACTACTATTCTTGAAGCTGCTCAAGAAATTGGAATCAATATACCTACTCTTTGCCATATTGATTTGAAAGGTACATGTATTAATAACCATCCTGCATCATGCCGGATTTGTGTTGTTGAAGTAGAAGGGAGACGTAACTTGGCCCCTTCTTGTGCCACTAAATGTATGGATGGCATGGTCGTACATACCAGTAATCTTAGAGTAATGAATGCTCGCAAGGTGGTAGCAGAATTAATCTTTTCAGATCATCCCAACGAATGCCTTACATGTTCCAAATCCGGTAATTGTGAATTGCAAAGTTTGGCAAAGCGTTTTAATATCCGCGAGATGCCTTTTGCCGGTGGTGAACTTTCCTTACGTAAGAAAGAAGTGACTGCATCTATCGTCCGTAATATGGATAAATGCATCTTTTGTCGTCGGTGTGAAACTGTTTGCAATGATGTTCAGACGGTTGGTGCTCTTGGTGCTGTGCGTCGTGGCTTCAACACAACTATTGCTCCGGCTTTCGATAAGAATTTAAGCGAAAGCGAATGTACTTATTGCGGTCAGTGTGTGGCTGTTTGCCCTGTCGGTGCCCTGACAGAACGTGATAACACCAATAAATTGGTAGAAGATTTAGCCGATCCAGATAAGGTGGTTATTGTTCAGACTGCACCGGCTGTTCGTGTGGCTTTAGGGGAAGAATTTGGCTATCCGGCCGGAACGATAGTAACCGGTAAGATGGTCTATGCACTCCGCGAATTGGGCTTTGATTATGTTTTTGATACGGACTTTGCTGCCGATCTGACCATTATGGAAGAGGGAGCTGAATTGCTCGATCGGTTGACCCGATATTTGGATGGAGATCGTTCTGTGTGTCTGCCTATCTTGACCTCTTGCTGCCCTGCATGGGTGAACTTCTTTGAACATCAATTTCCCGATTTGTTAGACATACCTTCAACGGCACGTTCTCCGCAACAAATGTTCGGTTCGATTGCTAAATCTTATTGGGCCGAGAAGATGGGTATCCCTCGTGACAAAATAGTTGTTGTATCTGTTATGCCTTGTTTGGCAAAGAAATATGAATGTGACCGTGATGAATTTAAAGTAAATGGCAATCCTGATGTGGATTATTCTGTATCGACTCGCGAATTGGCAACATTAATTAAACGGGCTAATATAGGATTCCGCTTGTTGCCGGATAGTGATTTTGATCAGCCGTTGGGTGATTCGACAGGAGCCGGTGTTATTTTTGGTACTACCGGCGGAGTGATGGAAGCTGCTCTTCGTTCTGTTTATGAAATATATACCGGTTCGAAATTGACTAAGGTAGATTTTCAACAAGTGAGAGGATTGGAAGGTATTCGTCGGGCAACGATTGATTTAAATGGTTTCGCTCTGAAAGTTGGTATTGCACACGGCTTGGGAAATGCCCGCCATTTGCTTAACGATATACGCCTTGGCATCAATGATTATCATGTGATAGAGATAATGGCCTGTCCGGGTGGATGTATTGGTGGTGGCGGTCAACCTTTACATCATGGTGATGTAGATATTATTTATGCCCGTCAACGTGCTTTATATAGAGAAGATGCCGGAAAGTCTTTACGGAAATCTCATGAAAATCCTTTTATTAAGAATTTGTATGAGGAATATCTTAGCAAACCTCTTAGCGAAAAAGCTCATGCTTTGCTTCATACTCATTATTTTAATAAGTCTATAGATTAATTTCAATAGAATAAGTATTATGGCAGATATAAAAATTGCGTGTACAGTTATTGCCCAGGTGAAATCCATTTGTGACAAATATGGTAATGATCCCGGTGAATTAATAAATATACTTCATGAAGCTCAGCATTTGCTGGGATACCTTCCTGAGGATGTTCAATGTGTTATTGCACGTAAGTTGAATATTCCTGTATCGAAAGTATATGGAGTTGTTACATTCTATACTTTCTTTACGATGTCTCCCAAAGGTAAGCATCCTATTTCTGTTTGTTTGGGAACTGCATGCTATGTTCGTGGTTCGGAGAAGTTGCTTGAAGAGTTTAAGCGAGTACTGGGTATCGAGGTTGGTGAAACAACTCCTGATGGAAAATTCTCTCTTGATTGTTTGCGGTGTGTTGGCGCATGTGGATTGGCGCCTGTCGTAATGGTTGGGGAGAAAGTGTATGGACGTTTGCAGCCCGATAGTGTAAAGAAAATCATTGAAGAGCTTGAGTGAGTCGATTTTTTTTAATAGATATAATAATGTGTTTGTGTATTGAATTTTGTACAAAAAGCTTCGGACTTTGTGAAAAATCCGAAGCTTTAAAAAGTCCCTTTTAACAAAGAAAGAGCTTTGTTGTCGAGTTGTTCTTTTTCTTTTCTTATTTTATTCTTTGTCTTTAAACAAAGAGTAAATGCGAAAGAGATAGTTAGGTGTTTTGTATGAACTGCGTATGCCACAAAAAAGGGAAACTTGTGATAGATTTGGCATATAAGTGAATTCGAGAATCAAGTACCTACAGTACTATAAATATGTATATTGCAATGCGTAAAATGTTAGAATGTATATTTTGCCGATAATAATAAAAAGAGAGTGTGTCTCTCGACAATCTCTCTTCTAAAATTAACTTTAAATCTAAATCTCTATGAAAAAAACGTGCCGTAAAGGTAAGTTCTTTTTTTGAAATTTGTTATTCTCCAATTTGTATTTCATAATGATTTAAGATTTATTATATTTCTTCTTTTTGTCAATATTATACTTGAATTCAGGATAAGAAATCAAAAGAAGGCGAGTTAATTTATCTTGACGGCTTCATATCGGGTAAGTGCTTTAGGCTTTTTTTCAAAGAAGCAGATCGCGGCAATGACTAAAATGGAGCAAAACAAGATTCATCATTATTTCACTCTCAGACATAACACCCATTCTATTTGAATAGTTTTTTACCTTTTTTCTTATACCGAACTCAAGTATGAATTATTCAGGTGATGGTAGTTCTGCCGTTTCTTATTGTTGCAGTAGTTCCTGTCACCTTATCTTATTGACTATGAGTGATATATATTGGTATAGCCTGTTTATGGGACCTCTAAAAGGTGTTATCTTGCTTATTGTTAGTGTGTTATGAAACGTGGATCGCCCACTTCGTATATCAACCGATTAAGTCATTACTCGTATCTGTGGTGTGTGCACCGTGTAGAAACTCTCAGGCGTAGTAATATAAATACTGCTGTTGCGCAGACCTTCTCGCTAAAGTAGAGAATATATTTCACTGCACAACACTTTGATACGCCATCCGATGTTGCCACGAAGCATATTCCAACTCATTTTTCAATTGGTCGTAGGCAATGCTTCCTTTGCTTACCGCCCGTGCATGGAAGTGGTCTTGCTCTTCTCTGAGAGAAGGTTTTTTGTACACATCTTATTGAATCAGGATTGTTGTATTTAAGCTATTTCTGCCGGCTCATTATGGTTTTGTCGTTCCATATATGTGATTCGATCAACTCACAATTGTGAGTCGATCGTTCCACAATTGTGAGTTGATCGAATCACATATGTGGAACGACATTCTTCTTAGGACAAAACATAAAATCTTTCTGATATGAACCAACTTTCATCAGTATGTCTCACAGACTTTGCCCTTTTAAGAAGGTATTACGGAACGTTTAAAAGCATTTTGGACAGAGCGTTGCGACTTTAGTTACAACACTGTGGCAGAGACGTACGAATGTAGAGTGTGCAAGTTGCAATATGATTTTGTTGAAATAGACCACCCGATTACGATATACCTGAGTTCTTATGCCGAACTCAACTATTTATCGTCTTTTTGGATATGTTCATTGCCTTCTTTAAAAAACAATGAAGTGTTGTTGTAATTACTTATGGAGATATTTTCAATTATCTATTTATAGATCTTGCGACTCACGCCCGTGAGTCGCAAGGTTCGTCCTTATGTTTTTTCCGACTCACGGGCATGAGTCGCAAAAAACATAAGGACGAAACGGTCACGTGATCATTTCGCAGTTTTGAAAACGAAAGGATGTTGCATTCTTTGATACATGATGTATTGGATGTATCTTCTTGGACTTTCTTTGTTTTATAGATTGGGGGGAAGGTATGTTGACGTATCTCAACAATCTTTTGATACGGGGCTAGTCTTCTTTTATTTTGAGCTGTTCTGCTACTTTTTCCATTTGTTGTTCAGAGTATCCTCTGAGTGATTCAAAAAAGTGAGCGTGAGAGATAGCGAGCGGTTTGAGATGCCCGGGATATACCATCATTGAAGGATATTTTATGAATAAGGAGTAAAATGCGAGGGTCTTTCGTAGGTCTTCTTTAGAACCTCCACTCAGATTGGTATAGGTACGGATGTTTGGCACATAGTTGTCTCCCGTAAAGAGAGCTTCATTATCAATGCGAATGGTCGTTGAACCAAGACTGTGTCCTAGAGTTAAGTAGAAATAGATGGAGTGGCCTCTCCAGTTGAGTTTTTCTCCGTCTGCCATTATTTTGTCTGCCGGCGCCACCTCGAATGGTTTTCCTTCTGTCCAGTATGCCGAATAATTACCTCGCGAATACTGAATTAACTCGTTGCACTTTTCGCTACAGTATAGTGGAGCATTTGTTTGCTTTCGTATAGCATTGACTCCGGCACAATGGTCAAAGTGTTCGTGAGTTAGTAGAATGAAATCGATATTTAAGTCTTTTGATTGGATGTAATCCAGCAACTCCTCGCTGTCGGCTGTTCCTGCATCGATAACAATAGCACCGCTGCCGTCCGATATGATATAGCAATTGGACGACACCGGTGCATTGATTAATCTTTCGATTTTCATCGATTTTATTTATTCTTCTCTATCCAACGACGAGCATTAACGAAAGCTTCCAACCAAGGAGTCACTTGATCTTTTTCTTTTCTGTCGGCAGGATAGCAACCCCATTGCCAAGGATAGATGGCACGTTCGAGGTGAGGCATCATTGCTACATGGCGCCCGTCGGCACTTGCCAATGCTGCAATACTATAGTCTGAACCATTAGGATTGCCGGGATATTCATCGTAGCTGTATTTTGCTACAATATTGTAGTGTTCTTCTTCGTAGGGAAGAGAGAACTTTCCTTCTCCATGAGCTACCCAAATACCAAGCTTGTTGCCTTTGAGCGAATCGAACATTACGCTGTTGCTCTCTTGGATGGTAAGACCTAAGAACGATGACTCGAATTTATGGGAATCGTTGTGTAGCATTTTTCCTTTGTTCTCGTCATTCGGGGTAATCAATCCCAATTCTATCATCAACTGGCAACCGTTGCAAATACCTAGTGATAGCGTATCTTTGCGTGCGTAGAAATTCTTTAGGGCTTCATTGGCTTTCTCGTTATAAAGGAAGCCGCCGGCCCATCCTTTGGCCGATCCTAATACATCAGAATTAGAGAAGCCACCGCAGTAGACAATCATATTGACATCGGCAAGCGTTTCGCGTCCGCTAATTAAGTCGGTCATTGTTACATCTTTCACATCAAAGCCTGCCAAGTAGAGCGACCACGCCATTTCTCGTTCGCCATTTGTACCTTTCTCACGGATAATAGCTGCACGAACACCTGTCGGTTGACGACGGGTAGCATCTAGTTGATACTGTGACAACTTGCCTGTGAAATTATAATTGAATTTGAATTTGAGAGGTTGCGCCTTGTAATTCTCATAACGCTTTTCGGCGCATCCGTTTATGGATTGTTTACGATCGAGCAGATAGGATGATTTGTACCAAACATCGCGCAGAGCATCAATATCGAAGGTATGCGTTGTTCCTTCCTTCTCGACAACAAGATTGCGCTCTTCGCAAGGGTAGCCTATTTTGATGAAACCTACACCAGCTTCTTCGAGCATCTTTTTGACATAGGTTTGATTTTTATCGCTTATTTGAATGACAAGTCCCGGATTCTCGGCAAAGAGGATTTTAACCAAATCCGATTCCTGGATCTTGTCCAACTTAATGTTCATACCTCCATCTTCGTTGGCAAAACACATTTCCAGTAATGTTGTGATGAGACCCCCGGCAGATATGTCGTGCATTGCCATGATCATTTTCTCATGAACCAATTGTTGTATGGCATTGAAAGCATCAACAAAATAGTCGGAATCTGTCACTGTGGGAACTTCACTACCTACGTATCCCAAAGATTGAGCAAAAGCAGAACCTCCGAGTTGTAAGTTGTCAAAGCTGAAATCAATGTGGTAGAAGTTTGATTCTTTGTCGTTGACCATGACGGGCGATACAGTCTTCTTAACATCGTCCACTTCGCTTCCTGCCGATACGATGACCGTGCCCGGAGAAATTACTTTCTCACCGTTCGGGTAAACTTGAGTTAGAGATAACGAATCTTTTCCTGTCGGTACATTGACACCTAATTGGATACAGAATTCGCTCAATGCTTCGACTGCTTCATAGAGTCGGGCATCTTCTCCTTCTTGCGAACGGCATGGCCACATCCAGTTGGCCGATAACGAAATACTTTTTAGTCCATCGCTCAGTGAAGCGCCTATGATATTCAATAACGATTCGCTGACAGAAAGAACAGAGCCTGCGCATGGATCGGCGAGTCCGGCTTGCGGAGCATGACCGAGAGCGGTAGCAATACCTTTTGTTCCTGTATAGTCGAGAGCTACCACACCGCAGTCGCTTAACGGCAATTGAAAAGCACCTTGTGTTTGTTGCCTTGCTACTTTGCCTGTTACAGAACGGTCCACTTTATTTGTCAACCAATCCTTACATGCCACTGCTTCGAGTTGCAGCACTTTATTGAGATAGTCATTTATTGTTTTCGTATCATATTCCGGCTTTGTATAGTGTCGGTCTTTCGTTTTGTCTATCATATAAGTCTTGGGAGACGAGCCGAACATTTGTTCCAAGCTCAAGTCGTATGGCTTACTACCGTCGGGCATTGAGAACGAAAAACGTTGTTCGCCTGTCGCTTCACCGACAACGTACATCGGAGCACGTTCTCTTTCGGCTACCTTTTTAACGTGATCGAGAGATTTCTCGTCAATGAGCAATCCCATTCGTTCTTGCGATTCGTTGGCTATGATTTCTTTAATAGACAATGTCTTATCCCCGATGGGAAGTTTGTCTATTTCGATGTTGCCACCACATTCGTCAACAAGTTCAGAGAAGCAGTTGACGTGACCGGCAGCACCATGATCGTGGATTGAAACAATAGGATTCGTCTCTTCTTCGCAGAGGGCGCGTACCACATTATAGTCTCTCTTTTGCATTTCTGCATTGGCACGTTGCACGGCATTTAGTTCAATACCTGTGCTATAGCGTCCTGTGTCTACGGAAGAAACCGAACCTCCTCCTAATCCGATGCGATAATTGTCGCCTCCAATCAGTACTATTTTATTTCCTTTTTGAGCTGCTCCTTTTTTAAAGTCGCGCTTGGCACCATAACCTACACCTCCTGCCAGCATAATAACTTTGTCGTAGCCATATTTTTCGCCGTTTTCTTCGTGCTCGAAAGTCAGTAGTGAACCGCAGATCAGCGGTTGTCCGAACTTATTGCCGAAGTCGCTGGCTCCGTTTGAAGCTTTCGTCAATATTTGTTGGGGCGTTTGATATAACCATTTGCGAACCGGGAGTGCTTTCTCCCATTCGCGTTCACCGTCAGTGCGTGGATAAGAAGTCATATAGACTGCCGTTCCTGCAATAGGCCAAGAACCTTTACCTCCTGCCATACGGTCACGAATTTCACCTCCCGTACCGGTTGATGCTCCATTGAATGGCTCAACGGTTGTTGGGAAATTGTGCGTTTCCGCCTTATAAGAAATAACGCTATCGATGTCTTTTACTTTGAAGAAGTCTGGCTTCGAATGATCTGCCGGAGCAAACTGTTCAATCTTTGGACCTTCCGCAAAAGCTACATTATCTTTATATGCTGAGACAATATAATTGAGATTCTCTTTTGTCGTATTTTTGATGAGTTGAAAAAGTGATGAAGGTTTCTCTTCACCATCAATGACAAAAATACCACCAAATATTTTGTGACGACAATGTTCCGAATTGATTTGTGCGAAGCCGAATACTTCGGAATCGGTGAGGGGACGTCCACAATCTTTCTCTACCTGTTTGAGGTAATTAATTTCTTCGGGCGAAAGCGCCAACCCTTTTTCTTCGTTGTATTTTTCGAGATCTTCGATGTGAACGATTGGTTCGGGTTTGTGATCGAAAGAAAACACTTTCTGGTCGAGTCCCTTATACATGCGTTGTAACATCGGGTCGAATTCGCAACTCTCATCTTTTACCGGAAAATACTCTTCTATACGAACGATGCCGTCGAGACCCATATTTTGAGTAATTTCGACGGCATTCGTACTCCACGGAGTAATCATCTCTCGGCGTGGCCCGACGAAATAACCATGAAGGTTTTCCTCGTTCTCGACTTGAGCTTCACTGAATAACCAGCAAAGCTTATTTATTTCTTCTGGAGAAAATGCGTGATCGCTCTCTACGGCAATGACGCTCTTAAAAGGGGTTTTGAAAAAAGAAATCATTGGATTGTATTCATTACTTTGGTGCAAAGATAAAGACTTTCTCTCGTTTTCCGGAACTTTTGTATGACTTTCTTAGTTTTCGTGCAGATTATTTTGTTACGTCGTTCAAAATAATTTAATTTGCAGAATGAAAAAAGTGAATATATGAAAGGTATTATTTTGGCAGGTGGAAGCGCGACCCGTCTTTATCCTTTGTCTAAGGCTATATCTAAACAGATAATGCCTGTCTATGACAAACCGATGATTTACTATCCGCTTTCGACTTTGATGCTTGCCGGCATTCGTGAAGTGCTGATTATTTCAACACCACGAGATTTACCAATGTTTGAACAACTCTTCGGTAGCGGAGAGAAGTTGGGAATGAGTTTCACTTATAAGATACAAGAAAACCCCAATGGATTGGCACAGGCTTTTGTGCTTGGTGCTGAATTCTTGAATGGTGAATCGGGATGTCTTATCTTGGGAGATAATATGTTTTATGGACAGGGCTTCTCTGAAATGTTGCATCGAGCTTCTACTTTGAAGCGCGGGGCTTGTATCTTTGGATATTGTGTCAAAGATCCTCGAGCTTATGGCGTTGTCGAATTCGACGCTGAAGGAAAGGTCCTTTCGCTTGAAGAAAAGCCTACTCAACCTAAAAGTAATTATGCTGTACCGGGACTCTATTTTTACGATTCGACTGTTGTAGAGAAAGCTGCTGCACTAAAACCTTCGGTACGTGGGGAATATGAAATTACCGATTTGAATAAGCTTTATCTTGAAGAGGGTTCACTGAAAGTGGAACTTTTCGGACGTGGTTTTGCATGGCTCGATACGGGCAATTGTGATAGTCTGCTTGAGGCTTCCAACTTCGTTGCTACTATTCAGAATCGCCAAGGATTTTATGTCAGCTGTATCGAAGAGATTGCTTGGCGTAATGGATGGATTGATGATACTCAACTTATACAATTGGGCGAAAGTCTCCAGAAAACAGAATATGGTAAATACTTGCTCGATTTAGTACACTAAATAATATAATATGAAAACTTATCTTGTTACCGGTGCTGCCGGATTTATAGGTGCAAACTATCTGAAATATATATTGAATATCCATGATGATATCAAGGTCGTTGTACTTGATGCGCTGACTTATGCCGGCAATTTGGGGACGATAGCCGATGATATTGATAACGAACGTTGTATTTTTGTTCGTGGTGATATTGGTGACGCAGAGCTTGTTGGACGTCTTTTTGCTACTTTTCGTTTTGATTATGTAGTGAACTTTGCAGCCGAGAGTCATGTAGATCGCAGCATTGAGAATCCACAGCTTTTCTTGCAGACTAATATCTTGGGTACTCAAAATTTGCTCGAAGTAGCACGTCGGGCATGGGCAAAAGGCAAAGATGAGAGTGGCTATCCAACTTGGCAACATGGTGTGCGTTTTCATCAAGTATCTACCGACGAGGTCTACGGTTCGTTGGGCGTTCAAGGGTATTTTACAGAAGATACGCCGCTTCAACCGCATAGTCCTTATAGTGCTTCAAAGACAAGTGCCGATCTTGTGGTAATGGCTTATCGCGATACTTATAAAATGCCTGTATCCATTACTCGTTGCTCTAATAATTATGGTCCGTACCATTTTCCTGAAAAGCTTATACCGCTAATTATTAAAAATATACTTGCCGGTAAGCAACTTCCCGTATATGGTGATGGTAGTAATGTTCGCGATTGGCTTTATGTAGAAGACCATTGCAAAGCGATTGATTTGGTTGTTACAAAAGGACACGATGGTGAAATTTATAATGTAGGGGGACACAACGAACGAACCAACTTACAAATAGTTAAATTGACTATTGCTACTATTCATCGGTTAATGGACGAGCATCCTCTTTATCGTAATATGTTGAAGAAGCAGGTGAAGAATGCTGATGGTTCCATCTCTATCGACTGGATTAATGACGATCTAATAACATTTGTCAAAGACCGTTTGGGACATGATCAACGTTACGCTATAGATCCGTCAAAGATTAAAGCTGAATTGGGGTGGTATCCGGAAACCACGTTTGAAGTAGGTATTGTGAAGACCATTGAATGGAATCTCAATAATCAAAAGTGGGTTGAAGAGGTTACCAGCGGCGATTATCAAAAATATTACGATAGAATGTACGGAAATAGATAATCGAGTATCATTCCTATTGCCGATAATAAACCGAATAATAGCATGTTGCGGGATGTCTTCCCCAATATGCTATTTAATTTTTTACCAGTGCCTATGGCCATCATGCTTTTCCATGTGAGGTAATGCGGAATGAGATATATAATAGGTAGTAAAGCGGTAAACCAGTATATTCTGAGATAAGGTTCCTGCATTCCAAAAGATTCCGCTCCATGTTGTGTTTGACAAAGCATTAGCATCATTAACATTGTTGCACCCCAACCCGATGATAAATATAAAATTTCTCCAAACCTCTTTCCAAAGCGTACGATCAATGTCTTTTTATGACTCTTTTTATCGGCTTCGTAGTCTCTATAGTTGTTTACTATCAAAAGTGTCTCAATGACCAATCCGCATGCGAGCGCTGTCAATGTCGTATGGATTGTCCATTGCAACGCTTGTACATAATATGTTCCTCCTACTGCAGTTAGTCCAAAAAATACAATAACCATGATGTCTCCGAAACCATAGTAAGAAAGACATATGGTATAAAGAAAGGCGAATATGATACTTGCAATACCGATCCATATCATATTCCAACCGCCATAATAAATTAAGATGCAACCGATAATCCCTGCAAAAGCGATAGTGATAGCTATGCCCCATTTCATGGCATAAGGTGATATCCAACCTTGAGCACAAGCTCTTTCCGGACCAAGTCGGTCTTCTCGATCACTTCCTTTTAGATAATCATATAAGTCATTGATGAAGTTGGCTGCAATCTGCATTAAGCCAGCGAAGAGTAGGCAAACTAAAGCGGGGATCCAGAAAAACTTTTGATCTAATAATGCTAAGGCACTTCCCATTAGAACCGGAATAATAGCGCCTGTTAGCGTTTTGGGGCGTGCGGCAAGAATCCACGCATAAAAAGAATTCTTTTGAATCGTATTGTTCATCTTCATTTGTTTTAATTATATGCCTATCTTAACCCTCTGTCGTTTACTCGATGAAGCGATATATACCGCATATGGATGATAGGATCAATGGATATCCAAACCCTTTTGAGGCGGTAAAGATAGTGAAAAAAGAGAAAAATATTGCAATGTAATGTATAGTAAGTTGTTTGTTTCGGCTGAATATTGTTTATTATTTCTTTTTTGTTGTAGTGACAAAATGTTTTATTTGAGCGTATTACTTGTCGTCTTTTTGACAATAATGAGTGCAAAGGAATTTGTTATTATTCAATATTATGTTAATCTATTTATTTCTGAATACCCACTATTGAGTATTGTTATTTAAATTCTGTCTAAATAGTTGTGCGATACTCAGCTTATCGCTACCTTTGTTTCGAGAAACAGGAATAAAGGACTAAAAATAATAGATATATGCGTTTATCAGAATTGAAAACAGGCGAAAAGGGAGTCGTTGTAAAAGTTCTAGGTCATGGCGGTTTCCGTAAGCGCATCGTTGAAATGGGATTCATAAAGGGAAAGATTGTTGAAGTGCTGTTGAATGCTCCGTTGAGAGATCCAGTGAAATATCGTATCATGGGTTATGAAATTTCTTTGCGGCATGAAGAGGCGGAAATGATTGAAATTATCAGCGAAGAAGAAGCGAAACAACTGGAAGTCGAACAAGAGAGCATAGATTTGCCTCATTCACACGGTCTGATAGATGAAGACGAAACGCTTACCGACGAAGAACTGAAAGAATTGGCCCTAAAAAAACGTCGTACTATTAATGTAGCGCTGGTCGGTAATCCTAATTGTGGTAAAACTTCTCTTTTCAATATTGCATCGGGGGCACATGAGCATGTAGGCAACTATAGTGGTGTCACCGTTGATGCCAAAGATGGTTATTTCGATTTTGAAGGTTACCATTTTTGTATTGTTGATCTTCCAGGTACTTATTCACTTTCGGCATACAGCCCTGAAGAACTCTATGTACGAAAACAAATTATTGAAAAGACGCCGGATATAATTGTCAATGTAGTTGATGCGTCAAATTTGGAACGCAATCTTTATCTTACTACTCAGCTTATTGATATGAATCTTCGTATGGTCGTTGCATTGAATATGTACGACGAACTCGAACAAAGCGGCAATAAACTTGATTATCGTTTGCTGGGCCAATTGTTTGGTATACCAATGGTACCAACTGTATGTCGCAATGGGACAGGGATAGAATTGCTCTTTCATATTATTATTAATCTCTACGAAGGTATTGATTTCCTGGATGAAAATGGTAATATAAATACTGAAGTGGCGCAGCAATTGAGAAATTGGCATAAACAATATCATGGTGATGAAAAGGGACAAGAATCTCATGAAGAAGATTTTGCTCAAGGGCCACGTCCGCATGGCAACGTATTTCGTCACATTCATATCAATCATGGTAAAGAAATAGAAAAGGGTATTGAGGCTATCAAGAAAGAACTTGAGAAAGACGAAAATATTCGCCATAAATATTCTTTGCGCTATTTGTCTATCAAGCTGATGGAGAGAGATAAAAGTGTTGATCAGTTTGTTAGCACGTTGCCCAATGGTAAAGAGGTTACCACTATTCGTGATAAAGAAGCTGCAACTATTCTGCAAACCTTGAAGGAAGATAGCGAAACGGCGATAATGAATGCTAAATATGGATTTATTTCAGGTGCATTGCATGAAGCCTATGTTGATGTTCATCGTAAAGATACTCGTCAGTTCACCAAAATGCTCGATTCGATTGTTACCAATCGGATTGTAGGATATCCTATTTTCTTCTTTTTCTTATGGTTGATGTTCGAGACAACCTTTGTTTTGGGCCAGTACCCTATGGACTGGATAAATGCGGGTATTGGTGCGTTAAGCGATTTTGTGAAGAATGTAATGAGTACCGGGCCGTTGCGTGATCTTATTACCGATGGTATATTGGGTGGTGTAGGTGCTGTTATTGTCTTTTTACCTCAAATATTAATACTCTATTTCTTCATTTCTCTTATGGAAGAGTCGGGGTATATGGCTCGGGCTGCTTTTATTATGGATAAAATTATGCATAAAATGGGGCTTCATGGCAAATCATTCATACCGCTTATCATGGGCTTCGGTTGTAATGTACCCGCCATCATGGCAACTAGAACCATCGAAAGTAGAAAGAGCAGATTGATTACGATGTTGGTATTGCCTTTGATGAGTTGTAGTGCTCGGCTTCCCATTTACTTGATTATCACAGGAATCTTTTTTGCACATTATCAGGGACTCGTTATATTGTTGCTCTACGTTGTTGGAATTTTACTTTCGGTAGCAATGGCAAGATTGTTTTCTGTCGTTCTAGTTAAAGGCGACGATACCCCTTTTGTAATGGAGTTGCCACCTTATCGCATGCCGACGGCGAAAGCCATTTTCCGTCATACATGGGAGAAAGGACGCCAGTATCTGAAAAAAATGGGAGGAATTATTTTAGCAGCATCTGTTATTATATGGTTTTTGGGGTATTATCCACATCATAATGCATATAACTCTGTTCAGCAACAACAAGAACATTCTTATCTCGGAATGATAGGAAAAACGATCGAACCGGCTCTTCGTCCTTGTGGATTTGATTGGAAAATGGGGGTAGGACTTGTCTCTGGTGCAGGTGCCAAAGAGTTGGTAGCAAGTACAATGGGTATTCTCTATGGCAATAATACCGGTTCGAACAACACACAGATGGCCACCAGTATTCGTGCTGACGGTATCACTTCTTTGGGGGCTTTTAGTTATTTGCTTTTTGTTCTTATCTACTTCCCTTGTATAGCCACGATTTCTGCTATTAAGAATGAATCGGGACGCTGGAAGTGGGCACTTTTTGCAGCGGGTTATACCACTCTATTGGCTTGGTTTGTATCATTTATTGTTTATCAAGTAGGAGGATTGTTCTGATGGGAATTCAAGAGATCATAGTCTTTATTGTTGTGGTGCTTTGTGTCGCATGGGTTATATATAGGCGTTTCGTCAAAAAGAAAAAGGGATCTGGTTGCGATTCGTGCACCGCAGATTGTCAACTTCGTGGCCTGATGCAACAAAAACAGAATGATTGTTGCAAACAGAAGAAAAAATAAAGAAAAAGTTAGGGCTAATACTTGGAGATTAAAAAAAATGCATTACCTTTGCAACCGCAAATGAAAGTATAGGGTACCTTGACCGAGTGGCTAGGTGGCGGTCTGCAAAACCGTATACGGCAGTTCGAATCTGCCAGGTACCTCAAAATAGGTCGAAACGGCGATAGACATTAGTCTTTCGTCGTTTTTTTATAAGAGTGGAACGATGAGCCCTAATCTGCGCAAAGTGCAACAGTTTATAGAGAAGCATAGTCTATTATCGCAAGGTGATAGCGTGTTGGTGGCATTGAGTGGTGGAAGTGATTCTGTCGCATTGCTTCTTATGCTGAAACGTTTGGGTTATCATTGTATGGCAGCTCATTGCAATTTTACTTTGCGTGGCAGTGAATCGGATAGGGATGAGGCTTTTGTGACCGATTTTTGCCGTCAGCAACAGGTGACACTCGAAGTTATTCATTTTGATACCCGTGCTTATGCAGCAAATAAACATTTGTCTATCGAAATGGCTGCTCGTCAATTGCGTTACGATTGGTTTGAAAAACTTTATATCAAATACGGCGTATCAGCGGTTGCTGTAGCTCATCATCGAGATGATAGCGTTGAAACCTTTATGCTTAACCTCATACGTGGTACTGGTATTAATGGGCTTTGTGGTATTCGTCCTTATAATGGGCACGTTATTCGTCCTTTGCTTTGCTTGTCACGGTTGGAAATTATTGATTATCTTGGCTATTGTCATCAATCGTATGTCACCGACAGCACTAATCTTCATGATGAATTTACTCGTAATAAGATAAGATTAAGGTTGTTGCCGCTCATGGAAGAAATAAATCCTTCTATAAAAGAAAGCATACAGCAAACGTCATCTTATATCAGTGATGCCGCTATGATATATAATAAAGGTATTGCTGATGGAAAAGCGAGAGTGATGAAAGATGGGCATATTTCTATAGCGGCATTACAGGCAGAACCTTCTCCACGCGCATTGCTCTTCGAATTGCTTTATCCTCTGGGTTTTAATTCTTCGCAAACGGAGAATATTTTTGAGTCATTGTCCGGTCAATCCGGAAAGGTGTTTTTATCGGAGACTTATCGGGTTATAAAAGATAGAGACCTGCTCATTGTCCAACCCTCTGGAGAAGAGAACGAAGAACCTCCTTTCGATCTTTGTTTTGAAGAATTGCCTTATACTTCTTCTTTTATAATACCACGGGGTACAGAAAAAGTATGCTTTGACGCCGAAAAGTTAAGTGGTCACATTTTATTGCGTAAATGGCGTCAAGGAGACAAGTTTGTGCCGTTTGGCATGAAGGGACAAAAATTGATAAGCAATTTTCTGACCGACAACAAACGATCTGTTGTGCAAAAGGATGCCCAGTGGGTGATGTGTTGTGATGAGAAAATAGCCTGGGTTATAGGGTTGCGTACTGACGACAGATTCCGTGTTAGTGCTTCTACGAAGTGGATAAAAGTTGTGACTATAGTAAAAAAATAAAAAAAATAGTCTTTGGAATGGTGCGAAATCATTATTTGTTTATATCTTTGCAGCGTTAATAGAAAAGAAAGTCGAGTATTCTGGAAAAGAAAGCGACATTATTTATCAATCAATAAAATTATATTTATTTTTTTTCCATCAAAAGCGGTGGATTGTGCATACCGAAAAAGTCTTCAGTATGTGCTGAACGTCCAGCTTTTATCTTTTGATAGAAACAAAAAAGAAACATCATTCACATATTATGTATAACATTATGCAATTAAACGGCAAACAATTGCCGGAACTACTTGCAATTGCTCAATCTTTGGGCATAAAAAAAGCAGACTCTTTTAGTAAAGAAGAATTGGTCTATTCCATTCTTGATGTTCAGGCAGAGAACGATGCTCCTCGCTTGGCAGCCGAAGAAGACGCGCGTCTAATTAAAAAAGAGGAACGTCGTAAGCGTCAACGGGTATCGCGTAAGAAGGATGTCAGTAAGGTCTTTTCGTCAACGAAAGAAGGAGCACTGACAAAGTCGGGTAATGAACAAAAGTCGCCCCAACTTTTCGATACAAAAGATTTATCGACTGCAATAGACAAAAAGAAGAATGAAAATAAAGGCATAGAATCTTTATTTAAAAGTAAAGCTGATTTTGATCAAGCTAAAACACTTGCTGCTGCTGCACCGGAAATTGAAGAGAAACCAGCGGAAACGCCTATAAAAGCTTCGGCTCCTAAGCGTAGAGGTCGCCCCCGTAAAACGAAGAATCAGCCTGTAGCGCAGACAGAAGTAAAAAGATCTGAAGAAAAGAGGCCGGTAGAAGTCTCTGATGTGAAAAAGGAAAATGTCATTCCCTATAAACCGAAGGAAAAACAAGAGGTTATTGATATGGAAGCTAAAGAGGAAAATATTGATGATGATTTTTCAATAATAGCTGCTACCGATGATTTTATTCCTATTGAGGAATTGCCGGATGATGGGAAAGTAGAACTTCCTACAGAATTAATTACTAAATTTGATCAATTGAAAGAGTCTGCACCGGTTGTTGCCCAACCTCAACCTCGTAGGCCGCAGAATCAACAACGTAATAATAATAAGGGTCGGAATCCCAATTTTAATGCTAATGTTAATAATCCGAATAATCCTGCTTATCAAGGCGGTAAGCGTAATATAAATACCCCAAATATCAATAATATCAATAATAATATAGTATCCGAAGCTCCCAGTAGCTATCAACAGCCTGTCTCTCCGATAGAGCCTGTTAATAATGTAGTAGAAAGCCGTCCTGTTGAAAAAGAGAAACCTTTTGATTTTGAAGATATTTTGACTGGAAATGGCGTACTCGAAATAATGCCTGATGGTTACGGTTTCCTTCGTTCGGCAGACTATAATTATCTTTCTTCACCTGATGACATTTATGTCTCTCAATCGCAGATTAAACTTTTTGGATTGAAAACGGGTGATGTGGTAGAGGGCTCTATTCGCCCACCACGTGAAGGTGAGAAATATTTCCCGTTGGTTAAAGTTTCGAAGATAAATGGACGCGACCCGGCTTTTATTCGTGACCGTGTACCGTTTGAACACCTTACTCCGTTGTTCCCTGAAGAAAAATTCACTCTATGCAACGGTGGCTCTACTACTAATACTTCTGTACGTATCGTCGATTTGTTTTCACCTATAGGTAAAGGACAGCGCGGACTTATTGTTGCTCAGCCCAAAACAGGTAAGACTATTTTACTCAAAAATATAGCCAATGCTATTGCGGCTAATCACCCCGAGGTATACATGATTGTTTTGCTTATCGATGAGCGGCCTGAAGAAGTTACCGATATGGCTCGTAGTGTTGATGCCGAAGTGATTGCGTCGACATTCGACGAACCGGCTGAGCGTCATGTGAAGATTGCAGGTATTGTGCTCGAAAAAGCTAAGCGTTTAGTTGAATGTGGGCACGATGTGGTCATTTTCTTAGATTCTATCACTCGTTTGGCTAGGGCATACAATACGGTTTCTCCGGCTTCGGGTAAAGTGCTCTCTGGTGGTGTTGATGCCAATGCTTTGCAAAAGCCCAAACGCTTTTTCGGCGCTGCTCGTAATATAGAAGGAGGTGGCTCGCTTACTATTCTTGCTACAGCCCTTATCGAAACCGGTTCGAAAATGGATGAAGTTATTTTTGAAGAGTTCAAAGGAACTGGTAATATGGAATTGCAACTCGATCGTTCTTTATCCAATAAACGTGTCTTCCCCTCTGTTAATATTGTGGCTTCTAGTACTCGTCGTGACGACTTACTACTCGATAAAATGACACTTGATAGAATGTGGATTTTACGCAAATATTTGGCAGATATGAACCCGATAGAAGCAATGAATTTTGTGAAAGACAGACTTGAGAGAACCAAAGACAATGAAGAATTTTTGCTCAGTATGAACTCATAATTCTTGTCTTGTAGTATTATTTTGTCTATTTTTGTATCGCTGAAAAAAGATATTATAGAATATGTTCGATAATTTGTCAGAAAGACTAGAACGGTCTTTCAAAATATTAAAAGGTGAAGGAAAAATCACCGAGATTAATGTTGCCGAGACACTGAAAGATGTGCGTAAGGCGTTACTTGATGCCGATGTCAATTATAAAGTAGCAAAATCGTTTACCGATAGAGTAAAAGAAAAGGCAATCGGACAAAATGTACTGACAGCTGTTAAGCCGAGTCAGTTGATGGTCAAAATAGTTCACGACGAACTTGTTGAACTTATGGGTGGTACGGCTGCCGATTTCAATGCTAAAGGTCAGCCGGCTGTCGTTCTGATGTCCGGTTTACAAGGTTCTGGTAAGACCACCTTTTCGGCCAAACTTGCCAATCTGCTCAAATCCAAGAAAAGCCGCAAACCTATGTTAGCAGCTTGCGACGTTTATCGTCCTGCCGCAATAGACCAGCTGAAGGTATTGGGTGAACAAATAGGTGTGCCGGTATATAGCGAACCCGATAGTAAAAATCCTGTTGAGATTGCTCAAAATGCTGTTAAAGAGGCACGAGCTAATGGTTACGATGTACTTATCATTGATACTGCAGGTCGCTTGGCCGTGGACGAAGAAATGATGAACGAGATTAGCGCCATCAAAGATGCCGTTAATCCGACAGAGACGTTGTTCGTTGTCGATTCCATGACAGGACAGGATGCCGTTAATACAGCCAAAGAATTCAATGATCGTCTTGATTTTAATGGTGTTATTCTTACCAAACTTGATGGTGATACTCGTGGTGGTGCTGCCATTTCTATCCTTTCTGTAGTAAGCAAGCCTATTAAGTTTATCGGTACCGGTGAAAAGATGGAGGCTATAGATTTCTTCCATCCCGAACGTATGGCCGACCGAATTTTAGGTATGGGTGATATCGTTTCGTTAGTTGAACGTGCTCAAGAGCAGTACGATGAGGCAGAGGCGAAAAGATTGCAACGTAAAATCCAAAAGAATCAATTTGACTTTAACGATTTTCTTGCTCAGATATCCCAAATCAAGAAGATGGGTAACATTAAAGAACTTGCGTCAATGATTCCCGGCGTGGGCAAAGCAATTAAAGATATAGATATTGACGACAATGCATTCAAAAGTGTTGAAGCCATTATTCATTCAATGACTCCCGAAGAACGCACTCATCCCGAAATACTCAATGGTCAGCGTCGCCAACGTTTGGCAAAGGGTAGTGGTACCGATATTCAAGAAGTGAACCGTTTACTCAAACAGTTCGACCAGACTCGTAAGATGATGAAAGCTGTGACGGGTACTAAAATGGGTAAATTGATGGCTCATGGCAAAAAACTTCATTAATTAATATACCGAATATGACATTAATAGATGGAAAAGCTGTTTCAGCTCAGATAAAGGAAGAAATTGCGGCTGAGGTTGCAGTGATCGTAAAGAACGGAGGCAAGCGCCCTCATCTGGCAGCAATATTGGTAGGCCATGATGGTGGAAGTGAGACGTATGTGGCAAGTAAGATTAAGGCTTGTGAAATTTGTGGTTTCAAATCGACACTTATTCGTTTTGAGGCTGATGTTACTGAAGAAAAACTACTTGATGCCGTTCGCCAGTTAAATGCCGATGCCGATGTCGATGGTTTCATCGTACAGTTGCCTTTGCCCAAACATATTTCTGAGCAGAAAGTGATAGAGACAATAGACTATCGCAAGGATGTAGATGGATTTCATCCCATTAACGTAGGACGTATGGCAATAGGATTGCCTTGCTATATTTCGGCAACTCCGAATGGCATTCTCGAATTGTTGAAACGTTACAATATTGAGACTTCCGGCAAAAAATGTGTTGTACTGGGACGTAGCAATATTGTTGGTAAGCCTATGGCGCAGCTTATGATGCAGAAACGTGTTCCTGGTGATGCTACTGTTACCGTATGTCATAGCCACAGTAAGAATATCAAAGAAGAATGTCTTTCTGCCGATATTATTATTGCAGCTCTTGGACAACCCAATTTTGTTACTGCCGATATGGTGAAAGAAGGGGCTGTTATTATTGATGTAGGTACAACTCGTGTTCCTGATCCTACAAAGAAAAGCGGTTTTCATTTGAATGGCGATGTAAAGTTCGATGAAGTTGCTCCCAAATGTTCGTTTATCACTCCCGTTCCCGGTGGAGTAGGTCCGATGACTATTGCTTCGTTGTTGAATAATACTCTTTTGGCAGGCAAAAAAGAAATATATAAATAAGATTATAATCCAAATTTAGTCTTATTTAGGTGTAAATGCCATTAGCATTATAAGGTCTATAAACCATATAATGCTAATGTCATTTTTGTTACTTAGTCGTAAAAAGGAAAAGCTCATTTAGGACACTATTTTCGCTATCGTTTCAGCACTCGAATGTAAATCAAATCAGAGCAAGATATAAATGTATCGCGCGCAAATAGTTGATATACAGCAAGAAATTCATAAGGACGAAAATAAAAGTTTGTAAGTATAAACTTTCATTTTCGTCCTTATGAATTTTTATGTTCGTCCTTATCATTTTCCGAAAGCAAAGCTTCGATTGAGGTATCAAGAAATACCATTTCAGTGTAGTTAAAAAAGTATCAGAAGGTTGACGAATATTCACCTTCCAAAACGCTCTGAAAAACAACATCACCATAACGACTATAGATCAACTCAATCTTGCGTCGACGAGGATGTGCGTCTCGGGTTCATCAGTAAAATTAGAAGATTATGTGACATGAGGTGCTCAATGGATGGGGCACACTCGTATATGCACAAAACGGTCCCTCAGCTATCTGTAGGCTATCATTTAGAGTGATTCTAAACAGAGGTCCGTTGAAAATAACAGTCCTACAATATGCTCTCGAGCCGATTTTGGAGTCTATTTTCGCTGGCGTTGTATATGGTGCATCGCTAACTTGCTGTGAAGCAGCGCCGTATGGTGTAACACTGAGGTGACAAAGAATATTATAACGATAAAATTTGATGCATACTCCCCACTTTTACCAATGAACCCTTATCCTTCCAGAATCACATATGGACCTAAATCTGTTGACGTCCATACGTTTTCAAAAAAACTTAAGGACGTCACCGAAAAAACTAACATACGACAATTTAGTAAGATAATGTTGTCTTCGATATCTGTCAAGAGGTTTATCGTATGCCTGTATGCTTTTCTGTTGATTTGTTTATAAAAATGATGGCGTATCGCTTTGTTTTATTTTCGATAGATACTATCTCGACTTGGTAATAATGCTTCTGTGAGTCGCTCCGAAAATGATGATAAAACGTTATTAATATAGATAGTAAATATTTGATAAATAAATTGTTGATCCAATGATAATTTGTTGTATTAAACAATTCTAATTTCGTATTAATAGCTTCTAATTGATTTGAAAAGGAGAATACAAATTTATGCGATAACTTTGCGACAAGTTTTAAATTGATTATGAGAAGGTACATATTTTTTTGCGTCGTATTGTTTTCAGGATATCATTTAGCTTCTCAAAATATTTCGAAATGTGTTTTGAATATAGCAGAAGCCGATTCCATATTCCTTCATCGTAATGCTTGCCTATTGGCCAAGCATTACGATATTCATATTGCTCAAGCGCAAGTGCTTCAGGCGCGTTTGTTTGATAACCCAGTCATTTCGTTTGATGAGAATCTTATAAATAGGGATAATCACAATCGGTTGCTCGATTTTGGTCCAATGAGTGAACAAACGGTAGATATAGAGCAAGAAATATCATTGGCAGGAAAACGCAATAAGCGTGTTTTGTTGGCGAAGGTCAACGCTGAAATGGCACAATATCAATATATGGATTTGATACGTACATTACATACAGAACTTCGTACGCAGTATATCAAAACGTATTTTAATCTACGTAAAAGTAAAGTTTATGATGAAGAAATACAATCGTTATCGAAATTGGTAAAAGTGATGTCTGCACAGGCCGATAAGGGAAATCTTTCGCAGATGGAACTTGTGCGGCTCAAAGCTGAATTGCTATCTTTAAGAAAAGAGAAAAATGATATTGATAACGATTGGGTGAACGATAGCAAGGCGCTTAATTTGCTTCTTGGATTTTTGCCTAATGCCGATATAGAACCGGTGCTCGATGAGTCTGTTCTTCAACAGGTAGTTGCTAGACAGATCGATTTTGCTTCTATAGATTCGAGTGTAAACGAACGCCCTGATGTGAAAAGTGCTATTGCCAATATTGATGCGTCACGGATAAATCTCCGTCTGCAAAAAGCAATGGCGGCTCCCAATCTATCAATAAAGGGGAGTTATGATAGAAGAGGAGGTGCTTTCAACAATTATTTCTCTGTAGGGGTAGGGGTGGCTATTCCGCTCTTTGATAGAAATCAAGGTAATATTAAGGCCGCCAAATATTCTGTTCAACAAAGTGTATGCGAGAATGATGCTGCTTTGATGAAAGCTCATTCAGAATTGTACGAAGCGTTTCAAGAATATAAGAATGCAGTAGCTATGATGCAGTCGTCAGAGACGTCTGTCGAAAAGGATTTTGACAAACTATTATCGGGGCTTATTTCCAATTTCAGTAAAAGGAATATTAATATGGTAGAGTTTCTGGACTATTACGAAAGTTATAAAAATACCCGTTTGCAACTTTATGATATACATCAGGATGTATTCTTAAAAATGGAAAATGTAAATGCAATGGCTGGTAGAACAATATTTGGATATTAGAGATTAAATAAATGAAGAGAATGATGAATTGCAAAACAATTGTCTCAATTTCTATTTGTGTTCTTCTTTTTTCAGGATGTTCCCAAAAGAAAGAAGTGAAAAATGCTACAGAACAGACGTTAAATGATAGTTTGAAGAGTGTTACCTCTGTGCAATTGGTTGATAGTCGTCCTATTTCGGACGAACTGACATTGAATGGAAAGATTGATTTCGATAATGATGAAGTTGCTCAAGTGTCTTCGATGTTCGGTGGAGCTATTGCATCTGTACATGCCGAATTGGGCGATTATGTCAGAAAGGGCAGTGTGCTGGCTGTTGTTCGTAGTGGCGATGTGGCCTCTTATGACAAAGAGCGTGAAGAAGCTCGTCAACAGTTGCAATTGGCTCAACGCAACCTGAATGCTTCAAAAGAATTGTATGCATCGGGTATGGCTTCAAAGAAAGACTTGATTATATCCAAGCAAGATATGGCAAATGCGCTGGCCGAAATACGAAGAATAAACACGATCTATCATATTTATCATTTGTCTCCTAACGCTGTTTATCAGATAAAAGCTCCGGTATCTGGATATGTTGTACAAAAGAGCATTAATCCTCAGATGCAGATTAGTCAGAACGATTCTCCTGTTTTTACGATTTCTGGACTTACCAATGTATGGGTCATTGCCAATGTTTATGAAAATGATATCAGCAAGATACATCAAGGTATGCCTGTAAGGATAACAACTTTGGCTTATCCGGATAAAGAGTTCTCCGGTAAGATAGAGAAAGTGTACAACATGTTGGACGAAGACAACAAAACAATGCAGGTAAGAATTACCTTGCCCAATAGGCAACATTTGTTGAAACCGGGTATGATGACCAATGTTTATGTGGAGTGTAATAACTCGGGGCAGTCAATGCCTTGCATCGATCAGCATGGGCTGATATTCGATAATGGAAAAAATTATGTGGTAGTAGTAAAGAGTAATAATAAATTGGAAATAAGAGAGGTGGAAGTTTACAAACAAAACAGTAGTTCTGCCTATATATCTCGTGGATTGAATGTAGGAGAAAGAATCATAGTAAAGAATGCTTTACTGGTATATACCTCTCTAGAAATATAATATAGTTAAAGCCAAATAGTGTTATGCATAAATTCATCGACAATATTGTTACGTTTTCGCTGAAAAATAAATTCTTTATTTTCTTTTGTACACTTATTGCGATAGTGGCTGGTGTATGTTCTTTTTTGAATACACCGATCGACGCATTTCCCGACGTGACCAATACGAATGTCACTATTATTACTCAGTGGCCGGGACGAAGTGCTGAAGAAGTAGAAAAGTTCATCACTATTCCTATTGAGATAGCTATGAACTCGGTTGAGAAAAAAACGGATATACGATCGACTACCTTGTTTGGGCTTTCTGTTGTCAACGTGATGTTTGACGATCACGTTAATGATTTTAATGCCCGTCAGCAAGTTTACAATATGTTGAGCGATGCTAATTTGCCCGATGGGGTATCTCCCGACGTACAGCCTTTGACAGGCCCTACCGGAGAGATATACCGATATACGTTGCGTAGTAAAATGCGGAGTGTTCGCGAACTGAAAACATTGCAAGACTGGACCATAGAACGTAATCTGCGATCGGTTCCGGGTGTAGCGGATATTGTCAGTTTCGGAGGTGAAGTGAGAACTGTAGAAGTTAGCGTAAATCCGCACAAACTGACTCAATACGGCATCACTTCTCTCGAACTTTATAATGCAATAGCAAAGAGTAATATTAATGTAGGCGGCGATGTTATAACAAAGAGCTCTCAGGCTTATGTCGTACGTGGCATTGGGCTTATCAATAATTTGGAGGAGCTTCGTAACATCGTAGTCAAGAATATTAAGGGGGCTCCTATATTAGTGCGTCAACTTGCCGATGTACACGAATCTTGTTTGCCCCGATTAGGGCAGGTAGGGCGAATGAATGAAGACGATGTGGTTGAAGGAATCGTATTGATGCGCAAAGGCGAAGATCCTGCTGCTGTCATCAAGGGCCTAAAAGCAAAGATCAAAGACATACAGCAAAATATACTTCCGAAAGATGTACAGATAGTGCCTTTTTATGATAGGGATGATTTGGTAAATCTGTCAGTGCATACGGTGACGCACAATTTGCTTGAAGGTATTATTCTGGTAACGTGTATCGTGCTTTTATTAATGGCCGATTGGAGGACTACCGTTATTGTTTCGAGTGTTATTCCTCTTGCGTTGTTGTTCGCCTTTATTTGCCTGCATCTCATGGGTATGTCTGCCAACCTGCTATCGATGGGAGCAATCGATTTCGGTATTATTATCGATGGCGCCGTGGTTATGGTAGAGGGCATTTTTGTTGTTCTCGATAAAAGGGCGCGCGAGGTTGGAATGCCTGTGTTTAATAAAATGTCGAAAGTAGGACTTATACGCAATACGGCTAAGGATAAAGCCAAAGCTGTATTCTTCTCCAAATTGATTATTATAACTGCTCTCATTCCTATCTTCTCGTTTCAGAAGGTTGAAGGTAAAATGTTTTCTCCATTGGCATTTACCTTGGGCTTTGCACTTTTGGGCGCTCTGGTATTTACACTTACTTTTGTGCCGGTCATGTCATCAATGCTTCTTCGGAAGAATGTGCGTGAACGTAAAAATCGTTTTGTAAAAGCGGTTAATAAGACAGCTTTATCTATTTTCGATAAATTTCATGCACATCGTAAGCTGACTATTATTTCGGCATGCGTTATCGCTATTGCGGGATTGTGGACATTCTCGTGCTTGGGAACCGAATTCTTACCGCAGCTTAACGAGGGCTCTATTTATATACGTGCAACTCTCCCGCAGAGTATTTCGCTTAAAGAGTCGGTACCTTTGGCCAATCAAATCAGACGAAAACTGGCTGCTTTTCCTGAAGTTCGTAAAGTGTTGTCGCAGACAGGTAGGCCCAATGACGGTACAGATGCTACGGGTTTTTATAATGTAGAGTTCTTTGTCGATATATATCCGGAAAAAGATTGGAAACAACATATAACCAAAGAGGAGCTTATTGATGAGATGCAGAAAAAACTCTCTATCTATCCTGGTGTTGACTTCAATTTCTCTCAACCTATATCCGATAATGTAGAAGAGGCGGCATCGGGTGTAAAGGGGTCTATAGCAGTTAAGATTTTCGGACAAGATTTACATGCTTCTGAACATTCTGCAGAGCAAATAGCCAAGGTCCTTCAGACGGTAAAAGGTATAGAAGATATCGGTGTGGTGCGTAATATAGGGCAGCCTGAACTACGTATTGAACTGGATGAGGGTAAGTTGGCGCGGTATGGCGTTTCGAAGGAAGATGTACAGTCTATTATTGAAATGGCTATTGGTGGAAAATCGGCTTCATATATGTACGAAGATGAGAGGAAATTTAATATCATGGTGAGGTATAATTCGCAGTATAGAGAAAACGAAGATGAAATAGGCAAGATACTAGTACCTGCTATGAATGGGGCTATGGTACCTATTAAAGAATTGGCTGATATTCGGACAATAACCGGACCACTATTGATATTTAGAGAACATCACGAACGCTTCTGTGCCGTTAAGTTCTCTGTTCGCGGACGTGACATGGGATCTGCCGTTACTGAGGCTCAACACAAAGTCTCTAAATCAGTGAAATTGCCATCTTCTTATTATTTGAAATGGGCCGGTGATTTTGAGAATCAACAACGTGCAACAAATCGTTTGGAGCAGGTCGTTCCTATCAGTATTATTATTATTTTTATTATTCTGTTCGTCTTGTTCTCAAATGTTCGAGATGCTGTATTGGTCTTGTGTAATGTTCCATTTGCCGCTGTCGGTGGTATTATGGCTTTACTTATCACTCGTTTTAATTTTTCTATATCTGCGGGTATCGGTTTTATCGCACTCTTTGGTATATGTATACAAAACGGAGTAATAATGATTGGCGATATCAAACAAAATCTTCGGCAGCATTTGCCTTTGGACGAGTCCGTTCGCAATGGAGTGAATTCTCGTATACGTTCTGTGGTGATGACTGCTGCGATGGCGATGATTGGTCTATTTCCAGCCGCTACGAGTCATGGCATCGGGTCTGAATCGCAACGCCCACTTGCTATCGTTATTATCGGTGGGCTGGTTACGGCCACTTTCTTTGTGCTGTTTGTCTTTCCACTGATTATAGAAAAGGTATATCGTATGATGCTTTATGATAAAAAGGGAAAACTGTATCAACGTAAATTATAAATTGTATCTTTGCAAGAACAAATAGATTATAGAGATGGCTCACATTTTGTTAGTAGAAGACGAAGTGAATATAGCCTCGTTCATACAACGGGGACTATTGGAATTGGGGTATGAGGTCTCTGTGGCCAATGACGGTGAAGGTGGTTGGTTCATGGCTCAAGCCGGAAAGTTCGATATGTTGATACTTGATATTATCATGCCTAAATTGAGTGGTCTTGAACTATGTTCTAAGTTTCGGAAGACGTTTGGTTTTAAAGTCCCTGTTATTATGTTGACCGCATTGGGCTCTACCGACGATATTGTGAAAGGTCTTCAAGTTGGAGCAGACGATTATCTAGTGAAACCATTTAGCTTTCAGGAATTGCAGGCTCGTATACAAGCATTGTTTCGCAGATCTTTTGAACAAGTTTCGCAAAGTTTGTTGAAATGTGCCGACTTGACGTTAGATTGTCAAGAACGGAAGGCATATCGTGGGAGTGAGGAGATTTTGTTGACAGTTAAGGAATACAGACTTCTGGAATATTTCTTAATTCATCAAGGTATTGCAATCGATCGATTGACATTGTTGAGGGATGTTTGGGACAAAAATTTTGATACTTATACCAACGTGGTGGATGTTTACGTCAATTATCTGCGCAATAAGATAGACAAGAATTTTGATCATAAATTAATTCATACGGTGGTCGGATTCGGCTATATGATGGTCCAATGAAATAGCTGAAGGTCTTATGAAAATAGGTTCGAAAATAACTTTCTTTTATACATCAATCACAATAGGCATCAACTTGCTTATTATTTTGGCTTTCTATGTCTTTACATCCAGATATATCAATATGCTTTTTGATATGAATCTATGTGATAAAGTCTATCTTACGGCTCAAAAACATTTTGAGAAGGATGAATTGGATATGCGAAGCTATAACATGATAACGGATAAATACCTGTCATTGCTTCCGCAGGCCAATGAGATAATATTGAATGCCAGCGATAGTGCATCGGCCAAAAAAGTATTGGATAGATATCTTACATCGACACAACAACATCAATTGTACCATAATATGGTTTTGTTTTCGAAAGATAAGCTAAGAGGGGTTGCTTTATATTATCCGGATAATGAGGGTAATTTTATTGTTTTGGTGACGGCTCAGAATGTATATGGACAGAATCTTAAGAAGCATATATTATATCTGTCGTTGGGGTTGTTATTGTTCAGTGTTCTGATTACGTTTGCCGTCGGGCGTTTTTATTCTGAACGTATACTTTCGCCTTTAAAACATATATTAGTGAATTTGAAGAAAATACGGGGTAACAATATGGAACTCAGGCTTACCGAGACAGGCAATAAGGATGAATTGGATGACTTGATACATTCTTTGAATGAAATGCTCGATCGATTGGATAGGGCTTTTCAGTCCGAAAAGTCGTTTGTGAGTTCTGCGTCTCATGAAATGAGCAATCCGCTGACAGCTATACAAGGCGAATGTGAAATTACACTGATGAAAGAACGTGCACCGCAAGAGTATACCGATGCATTGCAACGCATATATTCCGAGAGTAAGCGTATGTCACTGCTTATCAAACATCTTCTGTTCTTGTCGCGCAATGGCGATGATTTATCTAATGATGAACTGATGCCTGTCAATTTGAATAGAATGTTAACCGATTTGTCGGATGTTGATACTCGAATTGTTTTCACAGATCAAACATCTGCTCCTGTATCTATTATGGCCAATCCCCATTTTCTTCAAATAGCCATTCAAAACATGCTGAATAATGCGGTTAAATATTCACAGAAGCAAGTAAATTTGGTGTTGAGGCTGGTAGATGGACATCCGCTCATTGAAATAGAAGATAAAGGTATCGGTATTCCTGCCAAAGAGATTCCCCTTATTTTCCAATCTTTCTATAGAGCTTCCAATACTCACGAATATGTAGGTCATGGCATTGGTTTGGCTTTATCGAGTAAGATACTGCATCTTTATCATGCACAGATAACCGTCGATTCGGAAGAGAATGTTTACACTCGGTTTAATATCTATTTTGGGTGAGTCGTTTTTGTCTATTGTTCATCTTTTGTGGTTAATAGGCATCGGTGATAGAATTACTTCTGTCTTTGTAAAAATGTCCAATGCATGTAAAAAAGTCACTTTATATATAGGGGAATATCAAAAGATCTTTTTGTTGCAGTTTCTTTAGAGAAGTTTAAAAATTATAAAGAAGATGTAGCTTGATACTATTCGAGCCAATTAGCTTTTTCTATCATCGAATATATTTGGTCCGCCGTAGCAATGCGGTCTATGTCATCTCTATTGGAGAAAAATAGGACTAATATGTCTTTTGAAGGAATCTTCCCCGCATAAATGGTAAATCCTCCGTTGTCACCTAGGTGGTAAACTATTTTAGGTTTCCCCGGAGTCTGTTGTATGAAAAAGCCGAAGCCATAACCGGTATCTTTATTATATCCATACTCTGCATCTTTTGGGATCATTATTTTAGGAGAATAAGCCATTTCTTTCGACTGCTCAGACCATACTTTGTTATCCCTTAGTGCCTTTTCCCATTTAGCAAAGTCGGTTACCGAAGTATATAATCCACCGTCGGCTTTTGAAGCAAAGAAATTGGCTTCGCCATAGTCGTTTTCTACATACTTCTCTTTTGTTTTGTCAAAACTATATCCGTGTGCCATATTTCTGATCTTTTTGTTAGCTTCGAAATATGTTGTATGTTTCATGCCGGCAATATCGAATATGTTTTTTTTCATGTATGTGTCGAAATCAATTCCGGTTACTCTAGGTATAATCTGATAAACCAATTGAAATGTCGGATTTATGTATTCATATTGAGTTCCCGGTTCGAAGTGAAGTTTGTCGAGGTCGATCATATACTTGCACGATTCTACATCAGTAGAGTAGAGCACGAAATTCCGGTCGCTACGATTTCTCGTGTCTGGAATTCCTGAGGTGTGACTTAAAATATGTCTTAGCTTAATGCGATTATAGAAATCGGCTTTATACTCTGGAAAGAATTTTTTTAGATTGTCGTCCAGTGATAGCAATTTCTTCTCGGCTAATTGCATAATGGCTATAGCGGAAAATTGCTTTGATACAGAAGCAATGCAGAAGTTCGTTCGGGGTGTAATGTGCTTTTGTGATGTTATATCGGCAATGCCATAACATCTTTCGAATACCTTCTTACCGTTTTTCATTATTAATACGGCGGCACCAGGTTCATTGGTTTTCTGATAAATACTGGAAAATAGAGAATCTACTTGCTTGTTAAACTCCATTTTTACTTTTTTGCTTTGTGCATTTATAGTGATAGAAACGACTATCAGGCTCCATGCGATTATAGTCTTTTTCATGTTGTCTTAACTTATTAACTGGAAATACTTATAACGATACAAAAGTATAAAAATAATAAGATTTTTATCTGTTAGGGGAAAAATAACTGCATAATATTTGGAGCATAAAAGAATAATTCATACTTTTGCACCGCATTTCGAAAGAAATGGCATATACATGGTGGCCGTAGTTCAGCTGGTTAGAGCGTCAGATTGTGGTTCTGAATGTCGTGGGTTCGAATCCCATCGGCCACCCACCACTAAAATCATTTAGAGAACCTTATAGAGCCGTATTTCATTTATGAAATGCGGCTTTTATTTTTGGGAAATTTACCGCTTCTTACTATAATGTTTTGGTGAGCCGATCTATTGTTTTTCAATAGCCATCTATTATTGAGATCTTATGATTTGTCGAAAATAAATGCTACTTTTGCGACAAACAGGTTGTCTTATATGATTAGTATAGAAAATAAGATATTAGAAACAATTAGAAGCTATTTTGAATTCAAATAGCTTAACTGTTTATACCTTAATAAACTGGTCTGTGTTGCTCAAGTGGACAAATGTTTTAAATACTATGCGTAATTATTTCTCATTTAACTATAATTATATAGAATACATGTTGTAATGCAGAGAGCCGTTTTTATCTTTGCATGCAATATCTACATTTTATGTCTATTGCGTTCCTAATATTAAAATCTAGTTTATAACATCCTAAGAATATTATAATTATGAGAAGACACCTTTTATTGCAAAATTTATTATTGATCGTTTTGTTGTTATTGGCTGTAGAAGCGAAATCCTCTAGGCCGACAAAGAGTAGCAGTACGGCACAAGTATGGGCTAGGTCCATCATCGCTCAAATGACGATGGAGGAGAAAGTCGATTTCCTGTGTGGCTCTTCGTGTCCGTTGAACGATGCATTGAAAGCTTCCGCATCTACCAAAGAAATAAGTCGTCTGGGAGTTCGTCCCATGGTTACGTCCGATGGCCCTGCCGGTTTGCGTATTCTTACATTAAGACCTACTGATATAAAGACCTACTATACGACTGCTTTCCCCATCGGCACTTCCCTGGCTTCGACGTGGGATGTGAATCTAGTGGGCAAGATAGGCGAAGCTTTTGGTCAAGAATTAAAGGAATACGGAGTAGACATCCTTCTTGGACCCGGTGTGAATATACAACGTTCGCCTCTTTGTGGACGTAATTTTGAATATTATTCAGAGGACCCTTATGTGACCGGCAATATCGCTGCCGCTATCATAAATGGTGTGCAAAGTAATGGCGTCGGTACCTCTATCAAACATTTTGCGGCCAACAATCAAGAAACGAACCGGCATTCAATCAATGAGATTATTTCAGAGCGTACCATGCGCGAGATTTATTTGAGAGGCTTCGAAATAGCGATCAAAAAGTCGCATCCTTGGACTGTAATGAGTTCTTATAATAAAATAGACGGCTCGTTTACATGTGAGCGTCATGACTTGCTTACAGATATTCTTCGTGGTGAGTGGGGGTATAAAGGTTTTGTAATGTCCGATTGGGACGGAGGTGTCACAGAAAACAATCGTAGTGACGTCGTGGCTCAGATTTCTTCAGGTAATGATTTGTTGATGCCCGGTTATGACGAACAACGGGAGGACCTTCTGAAAGCAATGAAAAACGGTCAGTTGAAGATGGTCGACGTAGACCGTGCTTTGGAACATATATTATGTATCGTATACATGTCGCCGGCTCAAAATAAATATGTGTTTTCAAATAATCCCGACTTGAAGGCCCATGCCGAGCTTACTCGTAGAGTGGGAGCTGAAGGTATGGTATTGCTTGAAAATCGGAATGAAGCATTACCTCTTTCGAAGAGTTCTAAAGTCGCTCTGTTCGGCTCAACATCATACGCTCCCATTACAGGAGGATTGGGTAGCGGCGATGTCTATAAGGCTTATGTTGCCACTTTGGACAAAGGCTTGAAGAATGAAGGCATAATGCTTGACTCCAATCTGGCCGATTATTATGCGGCTTATTTGTGCTATCCTTATCACACTAGCGAAGATTACAATTATATCAACGAAGATCAAATGGATTTCAATGCCGATCGTCTTAATAAACTTGCTGTAGCCAATGATGAAGCAGTTATTACAGTGGGCAGGATTTCGGGAGAAGGTTCCGACCGTAAGATAGACGGTGATTTCAAACTGAGACCTTTCGAACGCAAGATGATCGAAAATGTATCCAAGGCTTTCCATGCAGTAGGAAAGAAAGTCGTTGTCGTGCTTAATATTGGGGGAGTTATCGAAATGGAAAGTTGGAAAAATGAGGCTGATGCTATTCTATTGGCATGGCAACCCGGACAGGAAGTCGGAAATTCAATTTCAGATGTATTGACGGGCAAGGTCAATCCTTCCGGTAAACTCACTATGACATTCCCGAAGAAATATGAAGATACACCTGCTGCGAAATACTTTCCGGGAGAACCGGCAAACGATCCCAAAGTTTCGTATTATAAAGAAGGTATCTATGTGGGATACCGCAGTTACGATAAGCAGAATGTAGAACCTTCATACGAGTTTGGTTATGGTAAATCGTTTACCGATTTTAAGTATTCGGATTTAAAATTAAGCAGCAATCGCTTTTCGAAACAACTTACCGTATCGGTTGTTATTACCAATGTAGGTAAATATGCCGGAAAAGAAGTGGCTCAGTTATATCTTTCGGCTCCTGCCTCGGACCTGGATAAACCTGTAAAGGAATTGAAGAGCTTTGCCAAAACGAAGCTATTGCAACCCGGTGAGAGCGAAATGCTCACGATGACACTATTGCCGAAGGATCTGGCATCGTTTTATACGAATGAAGAAGCATGGATCGCAGATAAGGGGGAATATAACGTTCTTGTTGGTGCGTCATCCCGCGATATTCGCTTACAGGATAAATTCACGTTGCCAACAAAGCGTATGATTGTTGAGAGAGTGCATCCTGCATTCGAAAAATAAACTTGTTTTATGTATTTACTTAGGAGAGTGGTGATTATTCTCACTGTCCTAAGACAGTAAGAATAGCATTATATTAGCAGTTTTGTTAGATCAAGAGAGGTGCACTGCATTTTTATGTTATCTTTTGTCTATGTCGAGTAGGGTGGTAGCTCATCGTAACAAACTAGTAATCAAATCGTACCGTTCGCAACAGTAATAGAAGCAAGTCTTTTATTAAGAGTAAAGTATCTTGTTAATCAGATTTTAATCTAAAAAACTTTTGTATATACATTAGATTTGATTATTTTTGCATTCGATTATAGTACTCTATTCCTAATTCCGTGAGCGTAGGCTCTTGTACAGATGTGGTGTAAAAAGGCTATGTCCTTAATGATAAAACAAACTACTATCGGATGTGTGATAAAATCCGTAGGAAGGGGAGAAATATATATTTAAGGATGAATGCTATGTAAATCACACTATCTTGAGTTTCGGTAGAGTTTTAATATTAAAGAATGGAACAAGAAAAAAATAATTGTTGGTATGCTATACGAACGTTCAATTGCAAAGAGGTTAAAATAAGCAATTATTTAGCGGAGCGAGGCTTACCCAATTTCGTTCCGATGACCTATTCTCAAAGGTTTATCGAAGGAAAAGAAAAACCTCAGAAAATATTAGTTCCGGTCGTTCACAACTATTTGTTTTTACAGAAAATACAATCCGAATCGGTCATACTTCAAGTACTTCAGGAGTGTCCTATTCCAATGAGTATCATCAAGGAGAGAGACACCAATAAGTTTTGTGAAATTTCCGAATCCGAAATGGCGGAGTTCCGATTGCTTTGCGATCCTCAATTCGATAGTTCCATCTTTGTGGATAGCGAGGAAGTCGAAGCCAAACCCGGCAGGGAAGTCATGATTATTCACGGGCCTTTCAAAGGTGTTAGCGGTAAGTTGTGCCGGGTTCGCAACAATTATTATTTCATCAAAGCCTTTGTGGGCATAGGAGTCATGGTTCGCATCTCTCGTTGGTACTGTCAGGTAAAGCCATAATCGAAGAATGAAAAACCGGAAATAGGCAAAAGACTTATTAGTGATATATTCATTGCCACAAAATATAGATAAAAATATAAAAGTCCGATGATGCATTCTTCCGGCTTCAGCTCAAAGTCGTAAAGCGTAGAGATCAGATAGGACGTCAAGAGGCGGGCACTTGTTTGACCGACTATCAGGAGGAAGTTTCTGCCACTTTAATTATTTCTGACTTCGGAGTTACCCCAAGAAGATGTTCTAATTTTTATTGAAACTGTTTTATAATATCTTGTTCTAAAAATTAAAACAGCTTTTTCAGATGCGTCGGCAGTTCTTCTTGTTTCGTTCTTCTGTCTGCACAGAAGAATGAAAAACCAAACATCTTTAAGAGTAGTTTATTTATAGCTAGTAATGCAATAAAAAGATACAAAAGTCCGATGATGCATTCTTCCGGCTTCAGCTCAAAGCCGTAAAGCGTAGAGATCAGATAGGACGTCAAGAGGCGGACACTTGTTTGACCGACTATCGGGAGGAAGTTTGACCGCTTTAGTCATCTCTGCTCTCGGAGTTACCCAAGATGATGTTTTAAATTTTTATCGAAAGAGTTTTAAGGTTATTTTTGAGTGAATTTTTTTGATTCGTTTTGCAGGTTTAGCGGGCTAAATCAAGAAACGAACCCGAAAAATGCGCCAAAAAGAGACTAAAAGACTTCGAAACGGTTTTATAATATCTTGTTCTAAAAATTAAAACATCTTCTTCAGCTGCGCCGGCAGTTCTTCTTGTTTCGTTCTTCTGTCTGCACAGAAGAATGAAAAACCAACACACAATACACAATATCATTACCGATGTTTACTTCGGTAGTTTTTTAGTTCCTATTTTTCAATTGCAAACATAGGAACTTAGTTCTATCCTTTAGTCTGAGCATAAGGATAGAACCCAGTGAATCAATCAGAACAATGGAAACGAAATTAATTACGAAAGCACGAGAATTACGAAGAGTAGCTGAGAGGCTAGCCTATTTTCAAGATGATGGTGAATACTCCTATATTGATAAATACAAGGAAATCCTTTCTTGGATTTATCGGGCTTGTCGAGAGTTGATCCGATTTCATGGAGAGAATGACGACGAAGAAGCCGAAATTTGCCTGTCTGTCTTGATAGGTTATAGCACTACTGTGCGCAATGCCAAGAATATTAGGCGGGCCATCGATCGTGCTTATACGGTGCTTCCTCGTTTGGTTCCTTCCTCGTTGAAGTGCCAATTGCTGGTATATTGCTATGTCGAGGTTCATGATCAAAAGTTAGTAAATGAGGCAAAACAGATTATGCAGACTTGGAGTGGTAGTCAATTATCTGAAGAGGAGACTCGTACAAAGAATTTGCTTCAGGATCTTGAATGGAAGTGAATGGAATATATGAAAGAGATCAACCTTAACAAGAATACTTATAAACTTAGAGTTCGCTTTTAACTATTAGAACGAATCTTTATTGAGCAACTTATGAAATCTCCTGCAAAATTATTTCATAAATCATTATATGTGATTTGTGTAGTTGAAATATGCGATTTTCTACTGATGAATTTTATCTTTTGGATATTGTTTTGTTTAAATCTCCATTTTATTAAAAATCTATCAGTACTTGGTCATGCTTGTTCCTATTGGATCATTGGTAATATTACTTATTTTATAGGTGTCAATTGGGTCTCAGTCATTGAGCATAATCGTACTGTCAGACCTGAAGCTATAGCATCTCAAATCACTCGAGTATTTATTTTGCAGTTCATCTTGTTTTTGGCAGTTTTGTCCATACTTAAGATAGCGGCTCCATCTTGTCTTATATTGGTTGCGTTTTATCTTCCAGCTTTCTTTTTTGTATGTGTAGGACGTACTCTTTTGTATAAAATATTTGGCTCTATTCGTTATTCCGGAAGCGATAATTATACCACAGTGCTGGTCGGTGATGAACAGAATATGCGCGATTTGGTCGAGCTAATGAATAATAAGTGGAATGGATATCAATTAGAAGGCGTTTTTACTTTAGAAGTTAATCATCATTATGGTAATGATGTTAGGCGTATCGGTAGTGTTGACGATGTGATACCTTACTTAGAATCCCATCATGTTGACGAACTCTTTTGCGGGCTTCCATCTCTCTATAAAGATAAAATTATGCCTATTATAGACTATTGTGAGAATAACTTAATACGTTTCTATAGTGTCCCGAATTTACAAAATTACCTTCGGCGTCAGGTCGAAATGAAGCGTGTAGGCAATTCTATTGTATTGGCTATTCGCAAGGAACCTTTAGGTCGATTACGCAACAGACTTTTGAAGCGGATATTCGATTTCTTGATCTCTACCATATTTTTGTGTACGTTATATCCCATTATATATGTCATTATTGGAAGTATTATTAAGTTTACATCTTCTGGACCAGTCTATTTTAAACAAGCTCGTACGGGATTAGATGGTCGTAGTTTCATCTGTTTTAAGTTTCGTAGTATGTGTTTAAATAATCAAAGCGATCATTTGCAAGCTACCGAAGAAGATCCACGGATTACTCAAATTGGTAAATTTATTCGTCATTTCAATATTGACGAACTGCCACAATTTATCAATGTGTGGAAAGGTGATATGAGTTTGGTTGGCCCTCGTCCTCACATGTTAGAACATACCGAAAGGTATTCTCAATTAGTAAACCATTTTATGGTACGTCATCTTATTAAACCTGGTATTACAGGCTGGGCGCAGATTTGTGGATATAGAGGAGAAACAAAGTTGGTGTCCGACATGGAACGTCGTGTAAATCACGATATCTGGTATCTTGAACATTGGACTTTTTGGTTAGATATATATATTATAATAAAGACGGTCTTAAATATGATACAAGGAGAGAAAAAGGCATACTGATTAATAATGGGATCCTGTATAAAATTAACTAAAAAAAAATTAAAGGGATTTTTGAGCTAGTCGGATAGACACTTTCTTTGAAGTGAATAAAACAAAAGAAAGTGTACTTAACTGATTTAATGGGAGTCCTATTAATTATAACAAAAGTGTTGAATTTGGAAGGGAAAAAGGGAAAATATGATTTATGGATAATTTGGAACTTTTTTTGATTAAAAAGGTCGTTATTAGCATATACTGTCTGGAAAAAGTCCTAAATGTTTTTCTTTTATTACAAGAATGTTTTGCTTGAAGAATTTGAGATACTTTGGAGCATTTGTGTGGAAGTATGATTAGATTTAGCATTTGAATCATTGATAACCAAAATTTAAGTGGGGGAGTAATTTTCTTTGAACGAGATTAACGGAAATAAGAAAGTAAAAAACGAACATTGCGTCCATTTTAATAAGAACGAATCTCTTATTGCCATAATGCTTACTATAGCAAATATCTTGATATTAACCGTCTATGGTGCTGATGCGGTTGCTGAATGAATTTTGTTTGGGAGGAAAATCATATTGCTGGCAGAGAATATGGGGGAAATTTGATGTAAAATATAGAGGCAAGTTCGATTATATGATACTGATCGTTTTGTCTTTTAATACGAAAATTATTATATTAAAAATGAATAATTGTCTTTTGGCCTTATGAATTTATTAAATGACTTATTTTGATAAATTTGTTTTAATGATCTATTGCTTATAGAACGTTAGTATGAAGTTAAATGAAATTATGAATAATTATACATGTATGTCTAGGTCGATTAAGGAAAATTATATATTAAATCTAATAAATACAGGTTCTCAAGTTTTATTTCCGTTAATAGCATTTCCGTATGCATCAAGAATTATGATGGCAGATGGAATAGGAGAAGTGAATTTTTATACTTCAATAATAACATATATCAGCCTATTCACTTGTTTAGGCATTCCAATGTATGCAATAAGGGAGGTAGCAAGAGTGAGAGATAATATAAAAGAGGCGAATAGAGTAACAGTAGAAATACTATTATTACATTCATTTCTTACCATTATAGGGTACATTATTGTTGGAGTAATTTGCTTTACTATTGGGAAAGTGCAAAATGATATCCCATTGTTTCTTATATTAAGTGCTACAATTTTTTTTAATGCAATAGGGTGTGAATGGTTTTATCAAGGGATAGAAGATTTTAGGTATATAACCATTCGGGGATTAATTGTTAAAACCATAGGAATCTTTCTTCTTTTCTTTTTTGTAAGGACAAAGGCAGATATTCTTTACTATGGGGCTTATACTGTTTTTGGAGTGTTGGGAGGAAATATTTTTAATTTTGTTAGATTAAGTAAGTATATACATAAAAAATTTATAAAAATAAAAGAATTATATCCTTTTAAACATTTAAAACCTGCATTGCATGTTTTTGTTTTCAATATTATAGTGAGTATATATGTACAATTAAATATTATTATACTTGGATTTATGAAAGATAATGTGGCTGTAGGGTATTTTACAGCTGGCACAAAAGTCACATATCTTACCTTAGGAATTTCTTCTGCTTTTGGTTCGGTAATGCTTCCCCATTTATCTAATTTAATAGCAAAAGGTAAAACTGAAGAATTTAAAGGGTTAGTTCAAAAAGCTTTTTCATTTATATTCGCTATTACGTTGCCATTATCGGTTGGTATGTTTTTTATTAGTCCTTATGCTGTACATCTACTTTGTGGAAATAGATTTGCTCCTTCAATAATTATCACTCAAATAACTGCTATAACAGTATTTTTTATAGGATTATCTAATGTACTAGGTATGCAAATATTATATCCATTGGGGAAAATAAATGAAGTAATACAATGTACATTAATTGGTGCTATTGTCGATCTTATAGCGAATTTAGTATTAATACCATTTTTTGCTCAAAATGGAACTGCTATAGCTACAGTGTTAGCTGAATTTTCCGTAACATTTTCAATGTTACTTATAGGGAAAAAAAACATTCCTGTGAAATATTTAAATTGCCAATATTTAAATTATATTATTGGTTCGATAATTATGGGATTTATATTATTTTTGATTCGATTTATTCATGCTTCGGATATTGTCATGATCATTTATATGGTGATAATTGGTAGTGTATCATATCTAGTCTTTTTATACATGAAAAAGGATCAATTTTGTATGCAATTTTTAAGTTCTATCACAACTAGAATAAATTTTAAATGAATAAATATGACTATTTAATAGTGGGAAGTGGCCTTTATGGGTCTACTTTCGCTTATTGTGCTAAACAAAAAGGGAAAAAATGTTTAGTTATAGATAAACGACAACATCTTGGAGGAAATATTTATTGTGAAAATATTGAAGGAATAAATGTTCATAAGTATGGAGCGCATATTTTCCATACTTCTAATGAGGAGGTTTGGAATTTTGTAAATTCCATCGTTGAGTTTAATCATTATATTAATTCACCTGTTGCATATTATAAAGGGAAACTTTATAATATGCCATTTAATATGAATACGTTTTATCAGATGTGGGGGGTCACTACACCAAAGGATGCGCAAGCAATAATAAATGAACAAAAGGTAGAAGCTGTGGCAAAAATGAAAGCTGATGGTGCTACAGAACCTCGCAATTTAGAGGAACAGGCAAAAATCCTTATTGGTGAAGATCTTTATGAACATTTAATTAAAGGGTATACAGAAAAACAGTGGGGGCGAAAATGTATAGATTTACCAGCATTTATTATTAAACGTTTACCTGTTCGCTTTATTTATGATAATAATTATTTTAATGATAAATATCAAGGTGTTCCTATTGGTGGGTATAATAAACTTATTAATGGTTTGTTAGATGGTATTGAAGCGAGAGAAAATGTGGATTTTTTTGAAAATAGAGATTATTGGGAAAATATATCGGATCAAATAGTTTTTACGGGCAAAATAGATGAGTTTTATAATTATCAATTTGGCAAATTAGAATATCGTACTGTATGCTTTGAAAATGAAATCATTAATACTCCGAATTATCAAGGGAATGCAGTGATTAATTATACAGAGCGTGAAGTGCCTTATACTCGTGTAATTGAACATAAGCATTTTGAAATGTTTGGCAAAGAAATATATGATTGTCCTAAGACTGTTATTAGTAGAGAATACTCCACAGAATGGGCTACAGGTATGGAACCATATTATCCAATTAATGATGTACGTAATTCCGTCCTTGCTAGAAAATATAAATTATTATCTACTAATGAAAAGCGAGTAATATTTGGAGGTCGTTTGGCTGAATATAAATATTATGATATGGCTCCAATCATAGAAAAGGTGATAAATATAAATTTAGTAATATAATTGATAAAATATGAAAAATGCTATGCAATATCCTTCTCTATTCTTGAGAAAATATTAGCTTGTTAATTGTTTTGAATGCAGTATGTATTGGATACACATTAGGAACATTATGTTCAAAATAGAATCTTTATATTTTTATAAAGATCATATTAAGAAAACTCTAATATTATGAATAAAAAAGTCGCAGTAATAATACCTACTTTCAATAGAAAGATCCTTTTACTGGAATGTTTAGTTTCATTAACAAAACAGACATATAAGCCATTAACGGTATTCATTTGTGACAATAAGTCTACAGATGGAACGATGAGATATTTATCCGATAACGGATTTTTGAATAGTGTCGTGAATGGAATCGCTTATAAGTATTTGCAAATGCCAATTAATGGTGGAGGGGCTATGGGGTTTTCTATAGGTATGAAGATGGCTTACAATGAAAATATTTATGATGCCTTTTGGATGATGGATGATGATGGAATTCCCGCATATAATTGTTTAGAGATTCTTTTGGAATATATAGATAGATATAATTATGTTTCACCCATTGTGATGAATAAAGAGAATAAACGTGAACTCGTTGCCCCTGTATTAGGTTCAACAGATCCTCGAATATTAAAAACAGTCTATAGGAATAATATGGTTTTAAAGGGATATTGTAATCCATTTAATGGTGGGTTATATTCTAAAAAGATTGTTGATATTGTTGGATTTCCCAAACAAGAATTATTTATATATGGTGATGAGATGAATTATTATCAACGTTGTATAGATGCCGGTTATTTACCAGTAGGTATATATGAAGCTATTCACTATCATCCACGCTTTAAAACTGATAATTTAATCAGTTTTGGACATGTGGTGGCTTTTAGACCTATTGAGTTGACTATGTATTGTCAATGGCGAAATTCGATTTATAATAAAAAAATAAGATTCAAAAAAAATCCTTTTGTGACAATATTTAAAATTTTAGGCTATTTATTCATGCATACGATTTTTTTCATCTTAAAAAAACCTTCATTTAAATGGTTATGCTTATTTTATAAAGCTTCTTTTGCAGGCCTTTTTGATTTATGGGGTGGTCAATATAAATATATTAAATAGGGAGAATAATGTATATTTATTTCGTGTATTTCACAATAATTGTAATATCTGAATTTTTTGTTAGAAATGATGTACTTTTAAAGAGCAAAAAGAAATTAATAATATATTGTTCTTTTATTACATTATTATTAATTCTTTTATCTGGTTTGCGCAATGTAAGAGTAGGAACAGACACAACACAATATTTAGATATATGGTCAATGTTAACTGCTGGTGATTTTAAATCAATAGATTCTAGTGCCGAATTGGGTTTTATCTACTTGCAAATATTCCTAAAACAGTATGTTAACTATAACTTATTTCTACTCATTGTTGCTGCTTTATCTCTCATTCCTATAGGATTTATAATAGGGAAATATTCTAAAATTTATTTTTATTCTTTTTTGTTATTCTATTCTTCAATATTGTTTCATACATTAGAATTTGCAGCGCTTAGACAAGCCTTGGCGCTTAGTCTTATTGTACTTTCTTTTCATTATATAATGAAAAGAAATTTGAAAATGTATGTTCCTTTATTATTAATTGCATTTTTTTTTCATAAATCTTCAATTATCTTTTTTCCTTGTTATTGGCTGTATGGCATTAAATTAAATAAAAATACACTCTATTTTTGGATTGTACTTTTGATTTTTTCAGGTGTGTTATCAAAAACAATATTTACGCTACTAAATTCTATGTGGAGAACTGATTATTCAACTACTGAAATGAATGCTGGGGGTGAACGATTTTTTACGTTAACTGTCGTATTCACTTTTATTGGTTTATTGAATTGGAAGAAAATTCAGAATTATCCAAATATTAAAGTCCCTTTTCTTATTTATATGATTTCTTCCTTATTGTGGCCATTGCTTAATACAAATCCTGCATTATATAGACTTCAGTATTATTTTGATTTCTTCTTTTGTTTATATGTCCCTAACTTTGTGAGTATATTACCTAAGAAAAGTTTATTACGTATATTACTTATAATAATGTCAATATTTGCTGCTTTGTATATTATTTTAGTGATGAGAACGACAGATACATATTATCCATATAATTTCTTTTGGGAACAATGATAACTACAAAGTTAGAGTTACAAGAATGTTTGAAGGCTGATTCTCGTAATTATAAAAAGCGAAATAAATGGTGGCTTAAATCTATGATTAATAAGTTTGTTACCAATCCTATTAATGATCAAGAACTCATTTGGAATTATATTCGTGAGTTGAGATATAATGAGTATTTTTTAAACAATTCAATACTTTCAAATATTATTTTTATAAGATCATTTAAGTCTTATATATTCACGTTTCGTTTGATTATTTCAAATTTGCGATTAAAGCGATTAGCATATAGAACTGGATTTCAGATACCACCAAATACAATAGATGAAGGGCTTACTATCTGGCACTGGGGCAATATAATTATTAATCCACATGCAATGATTGGCAAAAATTGTACTTTAAACGCAAACATTATAATTGGGCATAAAAATGATGGGACGAAAGCGCCTTCTATTGGAGATAATTGTTTTGTAGGTGCTGGAGCTAAAGTGATTGGTCCAATTACTATTGGTAATAATGTGGTTATTGCACCAAATGCTGTAGTTGTAAAAAATGTACCATCAAATGTTGTCGTTGCGGGGATTCCGGCTAAAATTATAAAAGAAATATAGGTGAAAATATTACAAATAAATACGGTTTATAAGAACGGTGGAAGTACTGGGCGTATAGTCTATGATTTAAAACGACTGTGTGAGGAGCACGGAATTGAATCTTATGTAGCTTATGGGTATGAGTTCTCTTCACTGCCCATAGAAGATAGAGTAAGGACATTTCGAATGGAATCTATAGCAGAACTGCAATGGGCTAAGATTCAAACTCGTTTTTGGCCAAGACATGGGTTTTACAATATAGCTCCTACAAAGCGATTATTGCGTTGGATGGAAGAAATAAAACCTGATATTATACATCTGCATAATTTACATAATCATTATATAAATGTAAGAATGCTCTTTCAGTATATAAAAGAACATGACATTCCTGTGGTGTGGACGTTACATGACTGCTGGGCATTCACTGGATGGTGTGCTTATTTTGATATGGCGCACTGTAAAAAGTGGGTGAATGGATGTAATGGAACGTGTCCCTGTAGACATGATTATCCATATACTTGGTTTTTTGATCGTAGTGAACATAACTGGAAAGAAAAGTCACAGACGTTCTGTGGGGTAAAGCGGATGTCGTTAGTATCACCTTCGGAATGGCTTGGTGGATTAATAAGGCAGTCATTTCTGAAAGAATATCCAGTAGAAATTATCAATAATGGAGTCGATACAGATTTATTTCGTCCTAAGTATGTTCGTGATATTTATCAAAAATATGGCATTCCTGAAGGTAAGCATATTATTTTAGCAGTAATGAATTCGTGGGGTAAACGTAAGGGGTCTGATTATCTATTAAGGTTACCTTCTCTCTTGTCTAATGATGAGTGCTTAGTAATTGTAGGCTTGAATTCTAGGCAGCTAAATTTATTACCGAAGGAACATTGTGTAGGGGTAGTTCATTCAAATAATATACAGGAATTGGTGGCTCTTTATAGCATAGCAGATGTATTTATTAATCCTACACTTGAGGATAATTTTCCTACAACGAATATAGAAGCGCTTGCCTGTGGAACACCTATTGTAACATTTCGTACAGGAGGTAGTATTGAATGTGTGAATGAATCAACTGGATTGATTGTTGAGCAAGGAGATCTTGAAGGATTGTTTTCTGCTATATGTATTATGATAAGTCGAGGTAAAACGCCATATGTTGAGGCTTGTGTCAAGGAAGCACGTGTCAAATATAACAAAAACGTACAGTATGCGAAATATATTGAATTATATCGAAAAGTATAAAATAATTACGGTCAATTTATTTCGTTTTTTGTAATTATTACTTAGGGTCTGCTGAATAATTTCATTTAATATTATTTGAGTTGAATATCAGTATATTTGATTCACAAATCTTCGTGATTTTAAATAAAAAGGCTATCTTTAGGTGTTAAAACGAAGTAAAATGAAATACAGTTCTCAGCATAAACAGCTCAGTTTTGATGTTTTCCATTCATCCTTATCCGATCTTTCAAAAGAAAGCCGTTGGGTCAAATTAGGTGACAGCTTTCCATGGAATGAAATAGAGAAAATCTACAATAGACGATTGAATAATACCCATGGAGGTGCGGACAACAAGTCTGCTCGTATGATAATAGGTGCGATGTTGATTAAGTACAAGATGAATCTTTCCGATGAGGAGACTATTCAGGCCATCCGTGAAAATCCCTATATGCAGTATATGCTTGGATTGAAAGAGTTCACAGATAAGCCCGTATTTGATTCGTCCTTATTCGTTACCATTCGTAAGCGAATGGGTCAGGATGACTTTAATGGCATGAGTGAATCACTGCTCAAGCTTCAGGTAAAGAATTTTGGAGAGAAATGAAGTGGAGGCCACCTTTGGTACCGGTAAACGAATCTATCGTGCGAACAACATCAGAGCTAAACTCCCTGATACAGGTGAGGCGTGGACAAGTGCATGCTATTTTTCAAAGAATGTGATGAAGTTCCTCAAAGAGCTTCTTCATGTACTTACTGAAATGATACAAATGTGGAGAAATATTATTCATTAGGTTCTAATTTATAAATATTTTTTCATCAATTATAAGAATGAATAGATACTTCTAAAAGAAATGACAGATGAAGAAAATCAGAGTGTTAATAATAACTTATTATCCATGGCGTGAAGATAATAATGTTGGAAATTCGTATTCTAATCTTTTTGCTGGAATGGATGACAAATTAGAGTTCTCTCAGATATATATGCGTGAAGGTTTACCACAAAACAAATTAGCTCATGATTATTTTTATATATCAGAAATGGATTTATTAAAGGGGTTCATTATGCGGAATAAAAAAGTTGGTGTATATTTCCACTTTGACGACATGGAGAACAATCCAAAAGAAACTTTCTCAAAGATATTTAATAGAGCAAGAATATTAAGATGGCAAATCTTATTACTAATTAGAGATTTAGCTGGATTTAATGCACAGTGGAAATCAAAACAATTAGATGATTTTTTAGATAAGGTGCACCCAGATATTATATTCGGAACTTTACCTAATGAAGTTCTTAATAGTAAATTAATGCTTTATGTTAAAGAAAAATGTTCTTCTAAACTGATTACTTATCCATGGGATGATTATTATTCTTTATGTCATAAATCTATATCTCCTATATTTTGGCTACGAAAGTTTATGGCTAGATATTTCTTAATGAAAACAGCTAAAGCAAGTGAGTTCCTTTATGTGATATCTGATATAATGAAAAAAGAATATACACAAATATTTAACAAAGAATGTAAATTGTTATTTAAGGGATATATGTTTGGACAAAGACCTTTAATGAAACCTGTTGGGAATACAATTAAAATGATTTATATGGGTAATATCGGAGGCGGGCGATGGAAAGTCCTTGCTTCGCTTGCTTCTTCTATCGATAAAATAAATAAATATAATAAAGATACAAAAATTATTCTCAATATATACACTCTTTCTGCTAGAACAGGAAAAATCGATGATGCTTTAAATGTAAAAGGTGCATCAACTATATTACCACCAGTGCCTAATGAAGAAGTTCAAGCAACAATGTATTCTGCAGACATTCTTCTTCATGTTGAACCTTGGAATGGCAAAGATAGGAGTTTTTATCGTGCATCATTCTCTACGAAGTTAGTCGATTACTTCTATTCAGCTAAATGTATACTTGCTATTGGTGGAGATACTGCATCAATCGATTATCTCAAAGATAATGATGCGGCAATCGTTGTAAATAAGAGAAAGCAAGTAGAACAAACTTTATGTACGTTAATAGAAACGCCCTTGATTATTGACCAATATGCACAAAAATCATGGAACTGTGGTTACAAGAATCACCAGATACGCAAAATACAAGAAATGATATACAATGATTTTTTAAAAGTTATACAAAAATGATTATTAGAAATTTGAAGTTGAAAATCTTTTTAATCAAAAAAGTATTTCCAATATTCTCTATTATTAATAAAAGATTAAATCACAAAAAAAATATTATTTTTTTTTATTGCAATCTTAGTTTTAGAGATAATAATAAAGCATTGTATGATTATGCTATAGAACATAATTATAATAAAAAATACAAAATTATAGTATCTTCTTCTGATTATAAAAAATATGTTGCCAGTAAACCCGATAATGTTTATTTTGTTGGCCCTTTAGCATCAATATTTTGGTACTGTTTAAGTAAATATGTTATTTATTGTATAGGTAAAATTCCTATTGAGCTAGGTAAAGGTCAAAAAAGTATTTATCTGAATCATGGCATGCCTTTTAAAGACGGATCTGCTGGTGAGTTTGAACAATCGTTAATAATGGACAAATTCTTTACATACATGCTCTCTACCGGTACAGCATTTGTTCCAAGTATAAAACGTATATATTCATTTCCTGAAAACAAAATAGTATTTGGTGGAAATCCAAAATGTGATATGTTATTTTTACCAAGTCCAAATTATGATTTCGGAGAATATAGTAAATTGATTATATGGACACCTACATTCAGAAAGTCGATAAGTATGAATATGGATGATACTGGTGTTGACAGCGCAATCATTCCGATAGTGAAAGTGGAAGAATTTGATAAAATCAATAACTTTCTAAAAAATATAAATGTAAAAATTGTTATAAAACTCCATCCTGAACAAGACTTGTGTAAATATTCGCTTACTAATCTCGAGTATTTTGTTTTATTGAGTCATCAAGAATTCATAAGAAGGAAAATGGACATAAACCGTTTTATGAAACAATGTGATGCAATGATAACCGACTATTCTTCTATTTATTACGATTTTCTGTTACTTAATCGACCTATCGGATTTACTGAAGATGATATTGAGCGATATGCTGATAAACGTGGTTTTGCTGTAGATCCAATGACGTTCCGTCCTGGGATGAAACTGAAAACTTATGATGATATTTGTATCTATGCACAAAAGATTGCTGATGGCATAGATGATTATAGAGAAGAACGTGAAAAAATAAACTCTAAAGTTAACGAGTTTCGTGGCGGAAACTTTTCGAAAAAAATATTTGAAGTAATGGGTATTTAACTATATTATAGAAATAAAATATTATGTTGAATTTTACAGTTGGTCCTGTCATGTCTAATGATTCTGTAAGAGCTATTGGTAGTGAACAGGTCCCTTATTTTAGAACTTCGGAATTCTCTGAGGTTATGTTTGAAAACGAAAGACTTATAAAAAAGTTTGCAAGATCAGAGGATAATGCTCGCGTTATTTTTATTACAGGGTCTGGTACCGCTTCGATGGAAGCAACTGTTATAAATACACTTTCCAAAGATGATAAAGTAATCGTCATAAATGGAGGAAGTTTTGGTTTTCGTTTTGTACAACTCTGTGAGATACATGAGATTGCTTATACAGAAATTACTCTAGAACATGGTGTCTCTCTTACTGAAGATGATCTAAAGCCGTACGATGGTCAGGGCTATACAGCATTTCTTGTCAATATGCATGAAACTTCAACAGGGGTTTTGTATAATATGCCTTTGATCAGTAAATTCTGTAAACAAAACAATATATTTTTAGTTGTTGATGCCATAAGTGCTTTTCTTGCAGACAATTTTGATATGAAAGAACTTGGTGCTGATATAATGATAACCGGTTCTCAGAAAGCATTGGCTTGTTCACCAGGTATTTCTATAATTGTTCTTTCTCAACGTGCTCTTGAGCGAGTAGCAAATAGTAAACGAAATTGTATGTACCTTGATTTGAAAGATGCGCTTAAAAATGGAGAACGTGGTCAGACCCCATTTACACCTGCGGTCGGGATTCTTCGGCAGATTAATATAAGACTGAAACAAATTGAATTAGATGGCGGCGTCGATAGTGAAATAAATAAAATTAGGAATATTGCTCATGATTTTCGTAATAAAATTAAAGGACTTCCTTTTGAATTTGTGTCGAATTCACTATCAAATGCTGTTACTTCATTACATCCTCTTAATGTTTCTGCTTATGATGTATTCACAATTTTAAAGGATGAGTATGGCATTTGGATTTGTCCAAATGGCGGTGACATGCGCGATAGCGTATTTAGAGTTGGGCATCTCGGTGATATAACACCTGAAATGAACACAAAATTGGTTGATGCTTTTAAGAACTTATTGAAAAGAGGATTACTATAGAAATATGAAAAGGGTTATAACATACGGTACATATGATTTGTTTCATCAAGGGCATTACAATCTTTTAAAAAAAGCCAAGGAGCTTGGTGACTACCTTATTGTAGGAGTTACGACTGATAATTTCGATTTAGAACGTGGCAAAATGAATACTTGTAACAACGTTATGGAAAGAATTAAATCGGTTGAAGCAACTGGACTTGCAGATGATATAATAATAGAAGAATATCAAGGACAGAAGATTGATGATATACAAAAATATAATATAGATATATTTGCTATAGGTTCGGATTGGAAGGGGCATTTTGATTATCTTAAGGAGTTTTGTGAAGTTGTATATTTGCCGCGAACAGAAGGTATATCGAGTACACTGCTTAGAGAAATGCGATCTATTGTAAACATTGGGATTATTGGTACTGGTAGTATTGCAAGACGATTTATGTTAGAATCTCTAAATGTAAATAGTGTTAGAATCCAAAGTGCTTTTTCTCCAAATAAGGAAGAATGTAAAGCCTTTTGTTCGGAATTTTCTATATCTAAATCAGCTGTCTCATTTCAAGAGATATTACAAAATTGTGATTCTGTATATATAGCATCTCCACATTATACTCATTATGAATATGTGAGGCATGCACTTGAAGCAGGGAAAAATGTATTATGTGAAACTCCTTTTGTTTTTAAAAAGGAAGAAGCTGAAAAAATGTATAAATTGGCGGAACAAAAAGAACTCGTTCTGATGGTGGCACTAAAAACGGCATATTGTCCTGCTTTTGGGCATTTATTCTCACTCCTTAAATCAGGAATTATTGGAGAAATAGTAGAAGTAAACGCTTCTATTACGACATTGACTGACGAAAAATCAGAAAAGTTGAATGGTAAACTATTAGGAGGAAGTATGAATGAAAATGCATGTTTCCCATTACTTCCTATTTTTAAATTTCTAGGGACGAAATATAAAGATATTAATTTTTATTCAAAGATGAAGAATGGAGTGGATATATTTACTAAGGCTGTATTACGTTTTGATTCGGCAATAGCATCATTTCAAGTTGGACTCGGGGTGAAGACAGAGGGGAATATGATTATATCTGGAACAGAAGGTTATGCGTATGTACCTGCCCCATGGTGGAAAACTGATTACTTTGAAATTCGTTATGAGGATCAGAATCAGAATAAAAAATATTTTTATCCTTATGCAGGAGAAGGTCTTAGATATGAAATTAAAGATTTTGCATCTTGTATTTTGGAGAAGGACGTTTCTTCCTCAAAACTTTCGAAAAAAGAGAATATAGCTATGGCAATGATTCAAGAAAAATACTTAAAAAAGGAGAATTTATTCACTATATAAGAACAAAACAAATGAATATATTATTTATTGGGGGGGCTGGATTTATTGGCTCTAGCCTTATAAAACAGTTTATAAGAAATACAAAATATAAAATATTTATAATAGAACCATCTTTCGCAGATATTTCACGTCTAGATGGTTTAGATGTTGATATCTATCGGGAATCTCTTGTGAATGTGAATGCTGTGATTAATTATATGTCATTGAATAATATTGGCACTGTAATACATTTGGCTTCTACATTAATACCTAGTAGTGAATACAATGATTTCAATAATGAATTTAAAAGTATAATATTCCCTTCCATAAAATTAATGGATTTTTGTGCGCAACGAGATATTAAATTTGTTTATTTTTCTTCTGGTGGTACAATATATGGTAATCGTAGTACTATAAAGCCATTCGTAGAATCTGATGAGATGGCCCCTATATCTTATTATGGATGGTCTAAACAAATGATGGAGAATAGTATTTTATTTAAAAATCGTACAAGAAATCTTAAATATTTGATAGTGAGGCCATCAAATCCTTATGGACATGGACAAAATCTTCACGGGAAACAAGGCCTTGTTGCTGTTACTATAGGAAAGATACTTGAAGCGAAACCTGTAGAAGTATGGGGAGATGGTTCAGCTATTCGTGATTATATTTATATAGATGATTTGGCTAAAATATTTTACCAATTAATTTATAAGGATGTTTTTAATGAGACTGTAAATCTTGGAAGTGGTAGGGGGTATTCTGTAAATGATGTTCTCGCTTTTCTGAAGATAATAACAAAGATCGATTTTAAAATAGAATATATGAATGCCAGATCTTCAGATGTATCAAATATGGTTTTAAGTACTACAATTATGCATAAATATGTAGACATTAAACTGACTCCCATGATGGAAGGTCTATCTGAATTTTATCAAGAAGCAAAAAGAAGTTTATGATAAGAATAGTAATTATTGCCGGCGTTTTTCATTCGGGAGGTAAACGCAACCTTATTATGGAATATTATCGTCATATTGATAGAACGAAGATTCAATTTGACTTTATATGTGACTCTAATTCTAATGGGATACCGGAAAAGGAAATATTATCTCTTGGGGGAAAAGTATATATAGTAGCACCTTATAAAAAAATTATATCCCATATGAAGGATACTTTTAAGATATTGAAAAATAATCATTACCTCATTATGCACACTTTCGACAATACGCTAAACATCTTTCCTCTCTTTTTAGGTTGGCTTGTGGGGATAAAGGTTCGGATATCAGAATGTATTTCTAAAGGAAATAGAAAAGAGAAAAAAACTTTTGTTAAATACGCATTAAAACCATTTTCACATTGGTTCGCTAATTATTATATAGCTAATTCTGTGGATTGTGGCATTTGGCAATTTGGTAGAAAAACATACAATAAGGGTAAAATTGATATATTCAAAACTGTTATTAATGCAGATGAAAATGCTTTTGACGAAGAGCTTAGATTAAAAACAAGAGATGATTTTGGACTGAATGACAAGGTTATTTATGGTTTTATAGGACGATATGTTGACCAAAAGAATCCTCTATTCTTGATTGACGTCTTTAATCAGATTGCAAAGAAACAGAGTAATGCTATTCTTTTGATGATAGGATTTGGTAAATTGAGGATAGAAATGCATCAGAGAATTCAAGATTATGGTATTGGAAATAGGGTAATTGATTTGGGACGACGTGATGATATAAAGCAATTTTATAATGCTTTTGATGCCTTCTTATTACCTAGCTTGTATGAGGGAATGCCAGTTGTTGGTATAGAGGCACAATGTGCGGGATTACCTATATTCTTTTCTAAAAATATAACTCGGGAGACTACAGCTTCTGAATTGGCAAATTATATAAGTTTGGATGAAAAGCCTGATATGTGGGCTGATAAAATTATAAAGGTTGTGAATGAATATATGCCTAAACGAAGAAGTTATACAAAAGAAATAAAAGATTCTGGTTTTGACTCGTCTTGTGAGGCATTGAGAATGCAAAATTATTATATCGACAAATTATGTTGATTATTTACTGTGTATATGTAATAATATGCTCAATAAAGATATTTAATATGTTTATTCTGCAAGGAAAATAAATTAATGTTCTATTTTTAGAATAAATACAAATCTTTATTTATATTATTAGTCCCTGTTTAAATTTTACTCAATAATAATCTTATGGCGGCTATTTTGACCATTTCCTCTGCCGAATCAAAAGTCAGTTCATAGTTTCGACAGAGCCTTCTGTTATTGTCCAGCCACGAAAAAGTTCTTTCTACAATCCATCTTTTATGAATGGGCCTGAATCCTTGCTCTTCATAGGAGCTAATTACCACTTGTATGATATAACCGAACTTACTTTTTATATTTTCGATCAATTCTCCCCGATATCCTCCGTCAGCTAATATGACTTTCACCCCCGAACAAAGTTCTTTCAAAACCCGCATGAGCAAATAGGCGGCTTTACCATCATAAACATTCGCTATGGTAACCATTACGGCAATAAGAAATCCGTTCTTATCGACAACCACATGACGTTTGATTCCTTTCACTTTCTTGTTCCCGTCAATACCGTTCAATGAGCGATTATTCCCCCACTTGACACTTTGGCTATCAATGATTCCAACACTAGGTTCCATGTTTTGATTACGGCCAACGCGCACACGCCCACGCAAACGTTCCAATAATAAGTCAAATTCTTCAAGCGAAGACCATTTGCGATAATAGTAATAAACCGATTCCCATTTAGGAAATTCCTTAGGTAGCATACGCCACTGACAACCCGTCTTTACCAAATAAAAAATGACATTCCAGATCATCCGTAAATCATATTTCCGCTTTCTTTCTTGTAGGTTCAATACTTTTGTTATATATTGCCACTCGGTTTCCGTTAAATCTGTTGGGTACATTTTTCTTTTAGTTTAGTCACTTCAAAGAAAGTAATTATCCGACTGATACGGAAACCTCTTTAGAAAAAGATGTTAGCTAATTTTAAACAGGCTCTAAATGAAAATCATATTTTATATCTGTATTTATATTTATTAAATTATTTACGGTTAAATATTGTAATCTATTTTTATTAGTATGGTGAATATATATATCGTTAGATGTAAAAAAAAATATTTAAGAATACGGCAGCTTGTTAATATTATTTTTCTGCTATTATGCGGTATATATATAGAAATATCCGATATAGAAGCTCAGACGAAGAATAATCTTACTAACAAAGTAGAAATACGGATGGAGTCGTCTACCACATTAAGCAACGGTAACTATGCTCCTTTGTGGTTAAGTAGTAATCGTTACGGGTTGTCTTCTGTGGAGCATAATTCAAACTACGAGCGGGTAGGAATATTTCGCTCTTTGCAAGCCGATTCACTATGCAAATGGAGAGTAGGGTATGGAGTGGATATGGCGGGGTGCATTGATTTTACGTCGCATTATGTGCTGCAGCAGGCGTATTTCGAAGCCGCTTATAATAAGCTGTTGCTGAGTGTCGGGAGCAAAGAGTGTCTGTGCGATTTGAAAAATAACGAATTGACGAGTGGTGGGCTTAGTATCGGCATCAATGCTCGGCCCATACCGCAGGTGCGGGGCGAAGTAGATTATTTTGATGTACCGGGCATGCACGGTTGGTGGCAACTCAAAGGACGATTATCGTATGGATGGTTTACGGATGGTCGCTGGCAGACCCGCTATTTGAACGATCGAGGTACGTTAAATACGGCGAAGCATACAGAACATGTACTCTATCATGAGAAAGCGATGTATTGGAAATTCGGAAAAGAGGAAGTATTTCCACTCACTTTCGAGATCGGTTTGCAGATGGCGGCTGAATTCGGAGGTACATTGTATGTCAATGGAGTGAAAAATAAGCAAGGGGCCGGCTTAAAAGATTTTTTAACGGTTTTTGTTGCTGGTGGGCATGATCCTACGGATGGGCCTAATCCGAATACGGAGGGTGATTATGTAGGGAGCTATAACATGGCGCTGACCTATAAACCAAGGAATTGGATGTTGCGCGCTTATTTCGAGCGCTATTTTGAAGATCAGTCCATGATGACGGTGCAGTATGGCATATACGATCATCTGTTTGGATTGGAAGTAGGGCTTCCTGCAAATAAATGGGTCAGCTCATTAGTAGTAGAGCATCTTAGTACTAAAGACCAATCGGGAGCCGTGTACCATGACCGTACGGCAAATATTCAGGATAAGATGAATGGGCGCGACGATTATTATAACCATGGCAATTATATGGGATGGCAGCATTGGGGCATGGCGTTGGGTAGTCCATTGATTACTTCTCCGATATACAATACGAATGGCGATTTGTTGTTTCACAATAATAGAGTACAAGCGTGGCATGTGGGGCTTAGTGGAGATCCTTCTCGGGAGTTGCACTACAGAGTGTTGTTGACGCATACCGAGAACTGGGGCCGCTATGTAGTGCCTTTTGATGATGTATTACAGCAGAATAGTTTTTTAGTGGAAGCACGTTATCGGCCTCGTTGGGCTTCTTCGTGGAGCTTCACAGGTGCCTGGGCTTGGGATCGTGGCAAAGTGATTGGCAACAGTCACGGGGTGCAATTCACCATTCGCAAATATTTATCGATGAATAAAAGATAAGGGACATGAAAAAGTTCTATTTTATTATTATATTGATAGCTTTCATTGTAACGGCTTGCGATAAAGTACCCATGAATGGTCATTTGGACGGTATGTGGCAATTGATGGCGATACAGGATAATACTGCTGGTAGCGTGTCTGATGTAAAAACCAACCGGTTGTATTATTCGTTTCAGTTACATCTGGTGGAGCTAAATAATAATGAGGCATTTGCTCATTTTTCTCATCGGGGTGATTCAATTGTGATGTATGATTGGTGTTATGGTAATTCCGACGGAAACTCTGTAAATGTAAAAATGACGGATGCTGCCGCATTGAATAAGTTTGGACTTTATGAATTGAGGGACTCTTTCAAGGTCGAAGTACTTACCAGTGAGAAAATGCAACTTCGCTCCCGAAAGGCTACATTGAGCTTCCGAAAATTTTAGACTCGTATCTGCGTCGGTAGATCAATCAATAGTATATCAACAGAGGGTTGTACTTGTCGCATGGCGATAGTACAACCCTCTGCCGTTTTTATGGTCTCAAATCTCTGTCCGCACTAAATTTTCCATTTCAGTTCTAATGTTTCGTAATTGTTTCGCAAAAATATTTAATGCTGTTCGTATCTATCTTTATTATAGTCGTTTATGATGTAAAGATGTTCAGATTGTGGTTCTGAATGTCGTTTGTTTGACTCCGCGATGGGTGCAACCCGCTGCCGTTTTTATGGTCTCATGTCTTGGTCCGAGCTAAGTGATCAATTCCTATTTCGATGTTTCGTAAAAGAGTTTTAAAACTCTTTCTGTCACCTTATCTTATTGTATATGAGTGCTATATGCTGTGATGGCTCGTTTTCGGGACTCCAAAATGGCATTATCTCGCTCATTGTTAGCGTGTTATGAAACGTGAGCCGCCCGCTTCGCATGTCAACTGATTATTTCATCAGTCGGTATGTGCCGTGTGTGCACCCGTGTGGAAGCTCCCGGGCGTGGGAATATAGATGCTGCTGTTGCGCGGACCTTCTCGCGAGAGTAGAGGATATGGTCGTAGGTAATCACTCCTTTACTTACTGTCTGCGCATGGTAGTGGTCGGGCTCTTCTTCCTTTGAAGAGGGGGTTTTGTACACATCGTATTGAATCATGGTTATCGTATTTAAGGTATTTCTGTCGGTTCATTAAGGGGTTGTCGTTCCACCTAGGTGATTCGGTTAACTCACCCTTGTGGAACGATCAACTCACCTAGGTGATTCGGTCAACTCATATAGGTGGAACGACATCCTTCTAAGGACAAAGATATAAAATCTTTCTGATATGAACGAACTTTCATCCGTATGTCTCACAGACCTCGGGGGGGTACTTACAGATATTTGGAAAACCCCTTTATTGTGTTATATATTTGCCGAAAATTGATTAAATAAATTACGGTATGAAATTAAACAAGCAAAATGGCATTGCTGCCGATGGAGTAAAAGAGCCTTTTCTGAAAGGTATCATGGAACGTTTAAAAGTATTTTTGGCGGAGCACTACGACTTCCGTTACAACACCGTGGCGGAGACGTACGAATGTAGAAGGCATCAATCGAAACTTCATTTCGTTGAAGTGGACCGTCGCGTTCGCAACGATATCGTTTTATCGGCCTTGGAGGCTGGTGTGGACTGTATCGATCGGGATGTGATGCGTATCATCGAATCTTCATTCACTCCCGCCTATAATCCCATACAGGAGTACATCAACGTCCTTCCTCCGTGGGATGGCAGGGATCGGATTGAAGAACTGGCGGGGCGAATAAGCGACGACAACTTGTGGACGATGGTATTTCGTCGGTGGTTATTGGGCATGGTAGCCCAGTGGATGCAAAAGTGCACTAAATTTGGAAATAGTATGGTACCTGTGCTGATACATAGACGCCATGGGACGAAGAAATCGTCTTTCTGCCGTATGCTGCTTCCGCCTTCGCTTCGTTCTTATTTTATAGAAGAGTTCGACACCGAATCCAAATCAGCTTCGAAAGTGATGGCGAAATTCGCCCTTGTCAACTTGGACGAGATTCGCAAGTATTCTTTGCCACAAATGGAGAGGTTGAAAAGTTTGATTCAACTTCCTCAAATAAATTTGCCCAGGCCTTATCGTGGCGGTTATCAACACTTGGAACGGATGGCTTCGTTTATCGGTACTTCCAACCATGCCGATATTCTTACCGATCCGACGGGGAGTCGCCGCTTTTTCCCGATCGAGCTGGAAGAACGTATCGGTAGATTCAGAATATCGTACAAACAATTGTATGCACAGCTCAAGACGGAACTGCGTAATGGAGCCCGCTATTGGTATACGCCTTACGAAGAGGCATTGATTACGGAACGCAATAAACGCTTTTACCGTCGTCCGCACGAAGAAGGACTTTTCTTCAGTCTGTTCCGTCTTCCCCATAAGGGTGAACGGGCAGAGGAACAGAGCATTCATCTCTTGTATGAGAACATGCGCAAGGTCAGTCCGGCTACGATGCGCGACATTTCGATCAGTATGTTCGCCCGTCATTTGGCAATTATCGGCGTAAAAAGCAGACACAGTCATTCCGGTTCCGTATATTCGGTCATTCGGATATGATGACTGTCCGAGTCGTTGTGTCGGCAGGAAAATCGTGGGAACCGCGGCACTCAACTTTCATAAATCACTGTGTGACAGCCAGATCATACGTTTTTCGTGTCCCATTTCAGCCTCCATGAAATATAATGTATTGATTGGTAGATGGTTAACGTGACAGATATGTCTGCGAAACTTGATTTTTATTGCGAATTCAACTATTCTTACTAACCTGAATAATTCATAGTCTACAAAAAAGGAAGATAGCATCTGGGGATATAATGTTGCTTCATTAATAGTTTTTACAATTGCAATAAAGAAAACTTTTCAACATCATGATTGCATATTTATAGATTCAATAAAGTTACCAAAGAAATTACACAACATTTCCGATGAGACTATATATGAATTCTGTGAATGGGATGATATCACCGTTGATGCTTGCCGTTTCGAGAGCTGGCATATATTCATCACGTTTCTCTATTGGAATGATTGTCCAAGAGTACTTTCCTGTCACCAACATTGCATTCATGATGAAGCGAGCGGTACGTCCGTTGCCGTCCATATATGGGTGGATGTACACAAAGAAGAAGTGTCCAAGAATGGAACGAACCAACACATTCTCTTCTTGTTTTAGTAGAGTGTAGAAGGTCTGCATTGCATCAATAATGGCATCCGGATTCAATGGAGTATGCTTTGAACCACGGATGTAAACCTGATGTTTGCGATATCCGACAAGATCGCTTGCCGGAATGATGGCGGCCTGTACGCATGGTTCAAACAACTCGAAATGCCAGTTCTGCAGTTGATCTGCAACGATGTCACCGGCTTTGCCCTTGTTTTGCAGAATGCTTTTTACACTTTCGCGGACACTTTGGAATGCCTGATAATATCCACGAGCGGCCAGTGCATTACGTGAATCACTGTCCTGCTTCATGTCTTTAGGGTCCCATTTTCCACTACGAACTCTCTCAATAAGTTCATCGGTTACACGATAGCCTTCAATAGACAATGAATGATAGGAGTCCTTCACATAGTTGGCATCCATGTTTGCCAAGACTTTTTCTATATCTACATTGATGGTTGATGGCGGAGTTAGTCCAATGATCTGCTTGCGCATCTTCTCCCACATCAGTTGGATTCTTATAGAATAAGGTGAATGCTGAAGAAGGCCTGAAGCAAAATCTTTGCCTTCTTTGAATGGGTTCTCCGGGCGAAGGTCATAGCCAAGTCGCTTCATCATTTGCATGATTTTGTCAGCCTGATCCGTTCTGCCGATGGCATTCAAAGCTCCGACGATACGTGCAGCTCTCGTAGAATTGCCTTGGTCGCCGGCTAAAGCGATAATTTCAGAAGCATCACGAAGAGATTCCAGGCAAGTCTGTGCCTCTATGCGATTGGTGATAAAATATTGCGGCGAACAGTACAGCAATGCCTCAGCCATGGAATAGATATTTAATCCAAATTGCGCTTCCTTTACTATTTGGCGTGGTAGTGTGGCTGTTACGTCTAAAAGCGTGTCGCCATATTTTAACTGAATGATATTGTTGCCGGCTTTGCTTGCACGAATGACGACCTGTTTCGGCACTACGTAATAACCACTATAGAAAGCTAGCGATTGATCGGGAGAAAGACTCCAGTCATTGCCGAAGCGATTATTTGCATAGGCGGCGATGAAATGCCAATAAGAGGTGTACCAAACGGTGGTATCACCTTCATTGCCGGGAAGTGATGACATATACCAGCCCTTGATGATCGGCTGTAGATAGCCGCTTCCAAGAAGCCTGTTTGTATGTGTCGTTCCGAGTTTATCCTTACCATGAATCACTGAATAGTCATTCTTCTCCTGATATTTCTTCAACACTCGAAGAGATTCAGCTAATCGTTCATTTACCGTTGCCATATTTTCTATTTAGTATTCACGCATGTATTACTATTAGTATATTTCGTTGATTTAACGTTAGTGTTTACGACCGTGCTATTATTAGTATTTGCATACAAAAGTAATATTTTATTTGTACTCAGCCAAACATATAAGAGAAAATTTAGATGATTATTGCCAAGTCTTTTGATTTTGTCGTAAACTCTTTGTGTCTTTGCGACAAAATTCGATATTTATGGAAATTAAACACATTGAAAATAAGGTGATTGATAATATTAGAAAGAGCCAATGGTGTGATTGTGGTGAATTGGACTGAATGAATTAACTTTTGGCAAGACACGTCCAACAAGGAGCGAAACTGAAGTCGAGATGGCAGGAAAAGATGAATCTACGAAAATTTTACCAAACAGTAATAGATTGTATAGTATCAATTATAAATTGATTACACAACATATTCCTGCCGCTTTGATATTATAATAGGGGAGGGCAACGACGTTTTTCAGATGTTTGCTTTTAAATAGCTTGTTTTTAATTGTTGGATAAAGCCAGTACCCTATTTTAGTGCTTAATATTCCAATACCGGCTCCGGCGATAACATCTGTGAGCCAATGTTTGTTGTTGTACATTCTGAAGAATCCCGTACCGGCAGCTACTGCATATCCTGTGATACCAATCCATGGCGAAACGTCTTTGTATTCTCTCCATAGAAATTCTGCTCCCATAAAAGCTGTGGCTGTGTGTCCTGAAGGAAAAGATTGGTTGTTTGATCTATCGGGGCGTTTTTCCTTTATGCTCCTTTTAAAAGATTCTACCGTAATGCTCATTATGAGATAGGAGGTCGCTAAAATGATGGTGCGATCTTCAAAATTATGGCAGCCTTTTAGCCCGGCGATATTTAGACCATAGACGGCAGCTATCGGAGCATATTGGGAAAAATCATCAATTGAAATTTTCTTGTCGATGTTTTCTCTTAACTCATCTTTTATCTGATAATTTTTTGATTCAAGCCAATCACTATACACCCCAATTACCCCTATAGTAATCATCGTGGCAGGTAGTACCAATTGTTTAACTTTAAATTTGTAGTCGTTTGAATAATTAGACTTGGACGTCGAGTCTTTGTTTTGTTGTATACTATCTTTAGTATATGTGTTTGTGTCTTTGCGCAAAATCTCTGTATCCTGAGGTAATGCATGTAGGGTTGTGAATAGAATAATGGCGCAAATTGTAGCTAACAATCTGCGGCTATTTCTCATACCTAATCTGATCATTCTATTTTTTTGTTATTTAGGGAGCAAAAGTAATGATTATTTTGGTCTTATGTGTTTTATTGAATCTATATTATTTTTCTTTTGCCTTTTCAGCATATAGAGCAGCCTTTTTAAGTTAATTCATTAGTAATTAATAGATTAGTTGATGAGTTCCGGCACAAAGTTCACTCTTTTTAGCTCCGACTTCTACCGTTGCACTTGTGTTGGTTGGAATGGTTATGTTTAGGATAACTTTAGTGCCGGATCGTCTCCATTCAGATTTAATCAGCCCATTGACTGAATGATATTCTGCTTTTACCCAATCTAGTCCTTTCACAAAATGCGGGCTTATCAATATATGTTTGAATCCCGGATTTTGTTCGTCATAGTTAATTCCTGCCAAAACATGATACATCCACGCATTGATATCTCCCAGGAACACGTGATTGAGAGATGCATCTTTGAATGTGGGAGAAAGCTTCCACGTTTCCGGAAGTGCAGTAAGTCCTCTCTTGATCCAATTACCCCATGACGGAGAATCTTCTTTGGTGGCAAGTTTGTAAGCTTGATCTGCATATCCGTATTTTGATAACATTCTTAGTACCGTCTTGCTTCCCAGCATTCCGAAATCAAGAGAATTATTATTTTTCTCAACCATTTCACTTAACTTCTCCGCTACTTTTTGCTCATATTCTTTCGGCACTATTCCTAAGTAAAGGGCGACCCCTTGAGCTGCCTGCGAACCATTTGAATAGAGGCTCGTTTTCGGATCAAAATAGATACGGTTTATCAGCGATTTCAACTTCTCGGCCTTTCGGGCATAGTTTGTACCGTCTTTTCCCAAAAGCTTTGCAAATTGTGCCATATACATGTTGTCCATATAATAATAGCACGTTGTAGTATAATCGGTTGGAGTTTGTGTCTTATAAAAGACCCAATCGCCTATGCCGTAAGTTACTGTTCCGTTTCGGTCTTCACGTGAGCCTAGATATGCGAGATACTTTTGACATGTCGGCCATATTTTTTGGATCCCGCCGATATCTCCGTAATACCGATATAAATTCATCGGAACGATAAACATTGCGGCATCCCATACGGGACCTATCCAATCGTCGTATCCCCAACCCGAACTGGGGATGATACCTGATATACGTCCTTGGGGAGTTTGATTGTCGATCATATCGTTTATCCACTTTTCATAAAGGCTGATACCGTCGAAGTTCAATAATCCGGCATCCATACTGATGTGGGCATCTGCTGTCCATCCATTCTTCTCGCGTTGAGGGCAATCGGTGGGAATACTCATCAGATTGGATAAGTAAGATTGATTGACGGCTTTCCATATTTTATTAAGCAGCGTGTTGGAGCAACAAAAATTACCTGTCGGTGTTACTGCGGTGTGGAAGAATTCTGCTTTCAGGCTCTCTTTCGTTAACTTGACAGGATGGTCGGCATGTATTTCTACATACTGAAATCCATGATAGTTGAAATGGGGAATGAGAATATCATCTTTACCGTCCAATATATATGTATCTGTTTGGAAAGCCATATTCGGCTGCGGTTTGAAATAAATATCAATATTGCCGGTTTCCACTCGTCCATCAGCTTTTTGTATTTCGCCGTGTCGTAGTGTGATTTTAGTGCCTTTCTCTCCCTTTATAGCCAGGCGGCAAAATCCGGACATGTTCACGCCAAAATTATATACGAATAGGCTGTCGCCGAAAGAGACGAAATTTACAGGGTTGATTTCGCGATCTGTGCTAATCGGAGGCATACATTGTGATATTAATAGGGGAGATGGTGCTTTTACTTGTTTTGCATTTTTCCACGACGAATCGTCAAACCCCGGTTTGTCCCAACCCGCGATTTCTAAACGGGCATCATAAGTGTCTCCACCATATATGTTGTTTTGAAGATATGGTCCGGTATTTGTTTTCCACGAAGCGTCTGAACCAATTATTTGTTTTGTTCCGTCGGTATAGATTATATGCAGTTCGCATATCATTCTGGCTCGATTACGCCAACGTGCTTTCTCAAAATCCCATGGTCCTACGGGGGCTATTTCGTTATAGAAACCGTTTCCCAAGACAGCCGATAGAACATTTTCTCCCGATTTAATAAGAGAAGTTACATCCGACACATGATACAAATTTCGTTTATCGTAATGAGTATATCCTGGATTTAACAATGAATTCGATGTGAGTTTACCATTCAGCTTCATCACGCAATAGGCTGCTGCACTAACATATAAGCGAGCCTTATTAATCATGTCTTTATTTAATCTGAACGATTTGCGCAGCATTGGAGCCGGATCGTAGTCTTTGTCGTATTCGTCTGTGATCCATTGCCCATACCAATCTCTCTGATTCATCATGGCTGTTTCAAAATAGCTTACGGGAGATATCACTTTTCGTTTTCCACTTTTGTCCCATGCTGTAATTTGCCAATAGTATCTGGTGAAAGAGGTCAGCTTTATTTTTCCATTATATGGTGCAAAAGATCGATTTGAATTTATTATGCCGGAGCTCCAATAGAATCCATTTGCATGACTACTTTCATTTAATGCGTGCCTATCTGTAGCTATACATATCTTATATTTGTATTGCTCAAATGTATTGTTCGCAGAGTAATTCCAAACGAAACGCGGCATTGGAATGTCTATATTAATGGGATTGGTATTGTATTCGCATCGCATGCCAACGATCGAAGTATTGGGAGTGGTGAACGAACAGAAAAAGAACAGGCTTAAGAATGTAAGTAAATGATGTAAATATTTCGCAATTGCTTTCATGATATATATAAGTTTTTTAATAATTTAAACCTTAAACGAATAGATTGGCATCTATATACTTAAACCTCATTAGACAACTCCGTGCGGAGTAAATATGATTGAATCTGAATGTCATACGTTTTTTTTGAAGCATACGCTAAGATATGATGGCAAATTGGTTGACTTTTTATTCAATCTCATCATTTCCAAGCATACATCGTAAGACGAAATGATTAGGAAATGAGAGAGGTCGTTGGCGGTCAATCCTTTCAGCGAGTCGAATTGATGCAATTCTATTTTCCCCGGATATTTTACTAAGAGTTCATTAATATGCTTGATATAGTCGCTGCTATCTATAAAATTTGTTGCTTGATAGATGTGAATGGATTGAACAGATTCCAACATTCTATTCGCAAACTCAAGAAGCTTACAATCTATTTGGCTGTTGATTATAATGGCTATATCCGATATCTTAGCTATTTCTCGTTTGCTAATGAAAACAATTACATTGCAGTCTACTCGCTGCAATACTTTTTGTACTTTTTCAGTCAACATTATTCCCGAAAACGCATACGATTTCCTTTGAATGTTTTTTAGTAAAGAAACTAGAAAACTCTTTTTCTTTCGAACGACGTTTTTAGCTTCTTCTTCTATTTGTTCGTAAGCCGAACCGACCAGCAAATAGTCTACATTCTCTTTTTTAGTTGTTGCTACAATTTCATCGATAATATCTTCCGTCAGTCTATAATATTTATTTAGATGTATCTTTTGTCTATTGGCCTCTGCTACTATCGGCTCAAAACTTTTTTGAGCATAATGCTCCGCACTTATCATATTTAGTTCTGTCCCTTGTGTGAAATGAGCAGCTATAATATCTTTCTTGTGAATGTTTTTTCCAAAGACCAATTGGCATATAGATAGAAGAGCCACCCCTGTATTAGGAAGCCCGAAACTTAGCATTATCTTTTGCTTTGATGCTTTTTTCTTTTCGTTTTGCTTAAACAAGAGAGAGAGTAAATGTAATGCCGGTGTTGTCATGAAAGTTGTAACGAGTGCCATGATAACCAATAGTGCAAAAATTGATTGTGGTAGTATACCCATTTCGTAGCCGATGTTGAGGGCGACGAGTTCCATCAACCCTCTTGTATTCATGAGCATTCCAATTGTCAGACTGTCGTGCCATGATTCTCCAACCAATTTGGCAGCCAGTGCACATCCTCCGAATTTACCGGTAATGGCAATGAAAATAAGTACCCCGCATGTTATCCACATGGATGCGTTGTTAATGAGCAGAACATTTGTGTTCAGACCCGTATATGCAAAGAAGAGCGGTAAGAAAAAAGCTAAGGTAACGTCTTCTACTTTGTTTATCATCGTATGTCTGAATCTTAGATTGGATGGCATGACCACACCTGCGATAAAAGCTCCAAACAAAGCATGAATACCCAAAAATTCGGTAAATGAAGCTGACATTATTAAAGTGAGGAAAATGAAACTTACAAAATTTTTGTTCACGGTTTCACTATTTGCATATATTTTGCCGATTTTGTTAAAGAAAGGACGAACAATTAGGAACATGAATAGGATATACAATAACGTGAGTACAATCGTATATAGCGAGCTTAAAAAAACACCCGCTTTGGCAACAGCAATAACGACTGCAAGCAAGCACCATGCCGTTACGTCGTCATTGGCGGCCGATGCAATTGATAAAACACCTACTGGCGTATGTGTCAACCCCCTTTCTTGTACAATCCTGGCGAGTACCGGAAAGGCCGTTATACTCATTGATATGCCGATAAATAGTGCAAACGGTAAAAAAGAGACAATATTCGATGCATATTGTTGATAGATATAATAGGAAGTAATGATGCCTAAGAAGAATGGAACTAATATGCCGGCATGGCTAATGACTAATGTCTCGTTTATCTTGTTTTTCAATACTTTGAAATCTACTTCCAGTCCTATGACAAACATAAACAGTACAAGCCCTATCTGGCTGATAAGATGTATATTCTCTAATGATTTTTCGGCAAATATGAAATTGAAAACCTGAGGGAAGAAATGTCCTAAGAACGAAGGGCCTAAAATAATTCCGGCTGCTATTTCTCCAATAACTCCCGGCTGTCCTATGCGATTGAACAATACTGAAAAGATTCGACAGGCAAATAATATAACGATAATCTGGATAAGCAGCATCATTATATTAGAATTGAGGTTTGTCTTCAGTATATTGGTGAATGCTCCCAAGGGAGAGGTTAAAACATTATTGGTGACGTGAGCAACACTTGTCTTATGCAAGTCTATTCCATTTTTTAAGCCGATGCCGATTAGTAAGCCGAAAATGATAATCATGGCTATGTATATGAGGATATTTCTTTTGCTTTTTATCATTTTTATAAATAATAAATTACTAATAGCACAATCATATTTCATTTAAAAAGTCTGACAAATATACGTAAAAAAATGTTGCTGTTTTAAGAAGCTGTTTTGATTTTTTAGAAAAATAATAGCATGAAACTGTTTCGAATTCTTTTGGTCTCTTTTTGGCGTATTCCCTGGGTTCGTTTCTCGATTTAGCCCGCTAAACCTTCGAAACAAATCCAATAAATTCGCTCAAAAATAGCCTCAAAATACTTTTTCTAAAAATTCAAAACAGCTTCTTAGAAACTGTTTTGAATTTTTAGAAAAATAATAGTTGCAGAGTATGCAGGTAATTATTCTTTATTAATAAAAATATATAGTGTACACAAATAAGCACACTAAAAATTGTTGGTTTGAAAAAAAGTATTTATCTTTGCTTTGTAATAAAACCTATTTAACTATGCGGATAATAACATCAAGAGAATTTAGGGCCAATCAAAAGAAGTATTTTGATATGGCGGAGAAAGAGACGGTGTTTGTGTCTCGTAGAAACGGACGCCCTATAATCATCAAGGTTGCTGAAGAGGATGACTTGCTTTCGAAAGAAGAATTGTCGTCGATTCAAAGAGGGCTTGAGGACATTAAGGCCGGACGCACATATGAAATGAAATCGGGAGAAACGTTGGACATGTTGCTAAACAGAATGGAAGCAAATGTATAAAGTTACTTTTTCAAAAGAGGCTTTGGAAGAACTTTTGAAAATACGGAAGAGTATGCCACAGGCATACAAGAAGTTTGAGAAGATCATCGGGGAACTTGAACAACATCCATATTCAGGAACAGGAAAACCGGAGCCTCTAAGGGGGCTTCCTCAAATATGGTCGAGGTGGATCGACAAAAAGAACCGCCTTAGATATACCGTTGATGAAGATATAGTGACGGTATTTGTCATTTCGACTTTGGGCCATTATGACGATAAATAAGTAATACGATGAAAGATATATGGACCTAAATGGCAACACTGAATAAAAGATTTAACAATCTTGGTATCAGTAGGCATATAGATTTTAAGAGTGACTATTAAAATACTGTTGGTGTATTTACTAACAAATATAATTCTTTTTCTTCAAATAAACTAAGAAGCTGTTTTGAATTTTTAGAAAAATAATAATATGAAACTGCTTTGAATTCTTTTGGTCTCTATATTGAGATAAAATGAGAGTATAGAATAAAGAAAGCGAGGGAATTAATTCTCTCGCTTTCTTTATTCTATACTGGTCGCTTATTCAGCTAATATCCGAAAATTTGTCTTTGTGTGAGTCTAACGATAGTACCATATTTTGCGATACTCTTTAGGTCTAACTCTTTTTCGTTGCCTAGGATGGCTGTATTGTATTTGATCCCTTTTACGGATGACTTCTGGAAGTTGGCGACATCATTAATGGTCATGCCTTGTAGCTTATCAAATATTTTTTTATTTATATCGTAATTCAAACCCAGCTTTTGAGCGCTTAGATATTTCCAAATAATGCCCATGCCGATTGTGCGGTTGGTACGGAATTGTGAGATCACATTCTGTTTTGATAAATCAAAATTGGCTTGAACCAGTGGTATGTTGTCCAGAATATCTTGATATGCTGCCAATGCGTCTTTTGCCTTATCGTTTTGGGTAATGATGACAGCATTCATTGAGTAAGAATCATTCTTACGATTTCCATTTCTGTAATAGGCGTAGGCGCTATAAGCTAAAGCTCTCGATTCTCGTAGCTCCTGAAAAACGATACTATTCATCGATCCGCCGAAATAGGAATTATATAATATTCGGAGCGGCTCGGTCTCTACCGAAAAGTGGTGAGTATTCGAAACGGAGATTTTATTTACATAGATGTTTTTGGCATCGTAAGGAGCGATATAAACTTTATTGTCGGTAGTTGGAATCTTATTATAGATTATTTCTTGAGGCAAAGCTCTCAGCACTTTCGGCACTTGATGCATTTGGTTAATGGCTTGAGTCGTCCCTACCTCCGATGTCGGTCCGTAATATAGTATACGGTGTTGATAACTGAACAGATGATGGATTTTGTCAATTAGAGTTTGCGGGTTGAGTTGCTGCATCTGCTCATTCGACAGCATATTCTTTTGATGTTGTCCGCCATAAGTGACGTAGTCTACCAAATTCGAAAAATTGTGTCCTTGGTCGAGTTTCTGGTCTGAACGTTCTTTTATCTTATTCTGAACATAACTAGTGTAAGCCGCTTTATCGACAATAACATGGCCCAGTAGGTCTTCTACCAATTTCATTGCAGGCTTCATATTCTCGCTCAATCCGTATATTGAAATATAAGTTTGTTCATCAGTTGCATTTACACCGAATGTGCATCCCAAATTATACATTTTCTTATTAAACTCCGAATTAGACATACTTGTCGTGCCAAGTAGATTGAGATAACCGGCAGCGAAATTCAAATATTTGTCATTGTTGCTACCACGGTCGAGCAGATAAATGATGGTGAAAATATCGTTTAAAGTGTTTTTCTTATACAGCAATTGAATGCCGCTTTTAACTTTCGCCAGCGACAGGTCTTTTTGAAAATCGACAAACACCGGTTCGATCGGTTTTATTGTACTCGTTTGAATAGTTCTTAAAAATTCGCTTGCCTTATCTCTGTTAGTTAAGATCGGCGAAATGGCCGGCTTGTCTATTTTCTTTTCATTCGGGTCTTGTCCTTTTTCTTTGTATACTGCTACATAGTTGTTGCCGAAGTAGCGATTAGCAAAAGCCACTATATCTGTTTTTGTTATTTTAGATAAGCGGTCTACCCTCGTTACTTCGTCTGCCCAAGGAATATCCTTAGTAAACGATTCCACAAACATGCTGGCACGAGCTTCATTGTCTTCTAATATTTGCATTTGTCGCAATTTAAATTGATTGATTGAGCCCTTTAATAGTTCTTCACTGAATTCGCCTTTTTTGAGTTTGCCCAATTCTTTCAAAAATAATGCTTTTACATTATCGAGTGTTTGTCCTTGCTTTGGGGTTCCCTGCATCATATATACAGAATAATCTCCCATCATATTTGGGTATGAGTTTGCTTTCAGCATCATTTGTTTTTGAACGATGTCTTCGTCTATCAATCCGGCACTACCGTTGGCTAATATCATATCGAGAACCTGTAATGTATCGCAAATGGCTGAATGTTGTGCAGGAAATCGCCAACCTAAGGCCAATTGTTCGGCTTGTGGTCCAATCACTTTTTCGATAACAGGAGAAGTGATGGACTGTTCGGGCTTTATTTGTATTTTGGGTAGTGAAGGATTCGGTTTAAGTATACTGAAGTATTTATCGATGATGGCAATTGTTTGATCAGGATCAAAGTCTCCCGACATACAAATGGCCATGTTGTTAGGAACGTAATAGGTGTGAAAATGATTGTCGATGTTTACAATAGAAGGATTTTTCAGATGATTTTGAGTTCCGATCACAGTCTGCTGACCGTACGGATGATTGGGAAATAATCCGTGGTTCATGGCATCGAACACTTTCCGAATATCTTGTGTCAGATCAAGATTATATTCCTCGTAAACAGCTTCGAGTTCTGTGTGGAAACCTCGTATTACCGCATCGCTGAAACGGTCGGCTTCTACTTTAGCCCAATTCTCTACTTCATTGCTAGGTATATTTTCTTGGTAAACGGTGCAGTCTTCTGAAGTGAAAGCATTGCTTCCTTGCGAACCAATACTCGTCATCAATTTATCGTATTCGTTGGCGATAGAATATTTGGAAGCTTCATACGAAATGCTGTCTATCTGGTGGTAGATGGCTTTACGCTGGGCTGTATCGGTAGTGCGACGATACACTTCGTATAGTTGGCGTATTTGATCAAGCAGGGGCTTTTCGACAGTATAGTTGCTAGTGCCGAAATGAGAAGTTCCTTTGAAAAGCAAATGTTCCAAATAGTGCGACAATCCGGTGGTTTCCGACGGATCGTTTTTGCTCCCCACATGAACAGCTACATACGTTTGAATGCGAGGCTGCTGTTTGTTTACAGAAAGATAAACTTTCAAACCATTTGACAGTGTGTAAATTCTCGAATGCATCGGGTCGTTCGGCACCGTCTGATACGTCGGAAGAACTCCGGCGAACGTGAAGGAACTTATTGCAAAAAACAATAATATCCCTACCGATAAAATTCTTTTTTTCATAAATAATTTTTTTAGTTCTGTACAATTAAGGTCGGCTATAAGAACTTGTATTTGTAATAATACACTACAAATATAATTTATTTTTATTAAAAAAACGAATAAACGAAATAATATTATTGTGCTTTTAGTGTGCTGTTTAGCTTTTGTTTATACTAAGACGAAAGATTGACAGGTGCGCTGTTCTGAATTCTTTTTTGATATGCGCTGCTGTATCATAAAAAAAGCAACCGATAGAGGCTTCATGATCTCTATCGGTTGCTTTTTTAAGCATTTATTGTTGTAAGGCGCTACTATACTTTTTCGGCAGGAGCACCGATAAATCGATTATCTGCAGGTAGCGTTTCATTCTTCATTAATACCGACAATGGATCGAGTATGGCATTCTTTTCCATTTTCGAATCGTATAGTACTACAGACATTCCTCCCACACTACTATTCTCTCCCAAAGTGACATACGACATTTTCATTACTCGGTCTTCAAAGAGATGGGTCTGCATGGTGCAGTTGTCGTTAAGGGCCGCGTAGTCGTCAATATGTATCAGGTCAAATTCTGTGATTTGAGTTGTAAATAAGCAAGTACGTTTGCCTATTTTGCACCCCAGCAACCGAAGTGGATATTTAATAAACGGTGTACCTGTCAGTATATTCAAAAAGAATAGTACCAAAAAGTTTTCGTAAAGCCCCGTTACCAATTCGCTACGCCATACGAAGCCGCTCCAAAGAGGTCTGTTTTGGGGAACATATTTTCCTATGACAACCCATTTAAATACTGCCATGATAACTGTTCCGATTATGGCTGCTCCTATATATAACAAGGGAAACCATAACAAGAGTTCGCCCAAATCCTTATCGATTTGTAAATACGATACTGCTTCTGTAATAAAGCCGGCCATTAGGATAAAAAGAGTAGAGGGCAACACTACGCGGAAAAATTCAATAAAGTATCGGTAGCAGAACAATTTTTTGGAAGGCTTGTAGGTCCGTTCCTGTGAGAAGTCTTTGTTGATGTCTCTCCGTGGTAAGAATACAGCTGGCGAACCGAACCAGTTCGTCCCGTCTTTTACCGGAAGATCTTCTTCTTTCATTTTGGAGAGTACACCTACCAATACATCGTTGCCGATTCGGGTTTTCGGACTTATTACGGCACTATTTCCTACAAAAGTTCTATCGCCAATATAGGTTTTGGCTATCTCGATGTAGCCGTTTCTGACATAAGAGGCTCCTACAGAAACGGAGTCTGCCAAGAAGCACTCGTCTCCAGTTACCAATAAGTCCGGTGAGATAAACTCTACGGTTGATATTTCGACGCGTTTACCCATTTTGACACCCAGTAATTTGAACCATTTTTGCAAGTAAAGTGTCGTGTATAATGTCCCAATAACTTGTAGGCTGAGCTTCATAAGTTGGTCGAAGAACCACTTCTTGTAATAGAACAGGCTGTTTACTTTGTACTTACCTTCCTTAATATTGCCCAATAGTAACCATTTGAATATGGCAATGATTATTGTAAGCAGCAAAACGAACGAGACGCCTATAAAAAGTGTGACCCATGAAAAACTCCAGATGTCGGATACGTAATTGATATGTGCAACCAATATCATGCCCGGAAAGAAAGCCACCATTGTTATTAAAGGAATGATGAAAACACAGATCAATGATAATAGAAGAAATTTGAACGACCAAAGCGGAATAGTTTTCTCTTGTTTGTTCTTTCCGATTGGCTGAGCTGGTGATCCGCCCCAGTTTTCGTTATCGGGTATGATTCCACCATCGGGAATGAGGGTGAGGTCTTCTATCGAACTGTTTTTTCCCATTTTTGAATTTTGTGCCAGGCAGCATCGGGTACCTACAAAGGCATTCTCACCCAGATCTATGGAACCTATCTTTAGCCAACCGTCTTCAATCGTGTATCCTCTGAGATGTGTGTCGGTACAGATACTGACATTTTCGCCCATTGTTACCAAGTCGAAGACATCGATAGCTGAAGTATTGATGTAGCAGTTTTTACCGATCTTGGCTCCCATCAATCGCAAAAACCAGTTCATGATAGCCGTGCCGGTGAAATAAATGACCGGACAAATAGCGGTGACTTTACCCACTAACCAGAAACGAAAATAATAGCTACCCCATAGTTTGTATTTTCCGGGTTTGACGCGACCCAATACCAACCATTTGAAGATGATCGAAAAGATAGTGAATACGGGTAATATTAAGAAGTAAGCAAAAAGGCTTAATACGATTGAACTCCAGATGCCCAAGTCGGCTACATAATAATAAGAATAGACGAAAAACGGACCGAGCCATTCCAAACCGAAGAGGAGAGTGAGGAAAACAAGAGATATGCCTTGACAGCAAGAGCATAAATAATATTTCCATGTAGGAACTTTATAAATATCCCTTACTTCTTCTTTTTGATTTTCTTTCGGACGTTTCTTTTCTAATTCGCGGGCTAGATCTGTCAAAATAGGATATTTGTAGACATCGGCAACAGACATGTTCTCGAATATCTTCTGCTCTCTCATCTGCGACACGACGATAGCGGCAAGTAATGAGTGTCCTCCCAAATCATTAAAGAAATGATCGTCCATCGAAATGTCTTCTCTGTTTATATTCTGGGCTATTATCTTCACCATCGTTTTTTCGAGCGGAGTAGAAGGGGCAATAATTTGTTTGTTCGTCGAAAAGCTCAATGGCGTTTTGGGTGTTGGCAAGCGCTTGCGGTCTATTTTCTGGCTTGTCGTCATCGGCAGTTTGTCTATTGCGTCGAGTGTAGACGGTATCATATAGTATGGTAACAGCTGCCGGAATTGTTTGGTCACTGCTTCGCGATCGATGGTTTTCCCTTTGCACAACACGACGAAAGCTGCCAATTGTTGGGTGTCTTTATCCAAAGTTACTGCTGCTGCCTGCACCGTTTCATTTTGCATCAGCAAGCCCTCTATTTCGGCCAACTCCACACGAAAACCGCGTACTTTAACTTGCGCATCGGCTCGGCCAATAAATACAAATTCTTTTTCTTCGTTATATTTTGCCAAATCTCCCGTACGATAATAGCGCTTCATCTTTCCGCAGTAGCGATCTGTCTCGATGAATTTTTTCGCTGTCAGATCTTCCCGGTTCAGGTATCCTCGGGCTATACATTCACCTCCAATCAGTATCTCGCCTTCTTTGTCTATTTCTGTAACGGGGTTCAACTGTTCGTCAGCAAGAAGTACTTCGTATCCGTCAAGCGCTTTTCCGATCGTTACTTCTTCTCCCGGTTTCAGAATCGAATAAGTAGCAATAACCGTAGCTTCGGTGGGTCCGTAAGTATTATAAACCGTTCGTCCTTGTTTGCACCAACGGTTTGCAATATCTTTCGAACACACTTCGCCGCCGAAAATCAATATCTTCAGACATGGAATATCTTCTTTTACCATTGAAAGAAGAGTTGGTGCACACGATAAAAAAGTGATGTTGAGATTTCTTAGTTTAGATGAAAACTGATCTCCTGAACGCATAATATCGAAAGTACCGACGACCAATGTGGCTCCTACCGAGAGTGGTATCCAAATCTCTTCTATCGAGGCATCAAATGAAACAGAAAAGCCTTGCAGCGCTCTATCTGTCTGGTCTATAGGATATATCTTTTGTGCCCCATGAATATAAGTTGAGGCATTCTTGTGCATCAATAGCACGCCCTTGGGTTTGCCCGTGGTGCCCGATGTATAAATCATGTAGCACAAGTTGTCTTCACTGCGTCCCTCGACAATGGGTTTTGTCTCAGAATACGAATTCAACTGGTTCCAAGATTTGTCTATATTGTATATCGGGAAGGAGTTTAGTTGGGAACCGATGTTTTTCATTATTTCATCGGAAGTGATCAATATCTTTGCTCCTGCATCTTCCATTATAAAGTTTACTCGATCGGCAGGAATTTCTGGATCAAGTGGAATATAAGCAGCGCCTGTTTTGAGTACACCCAACATGACGATAGTAACTTCCGCCCTTCGCGGTAATAGAATGACAACCTTATCTTCTGGTCCTACCGGTAATTTTTGCAAATAGTTTGCCAGCTTATTGGCTGTACGTTCGGTTTCAGCATACGAATATCTTTTTTCGCCTTCTTCAACGGCGATATTATTGGGATATTGGCGAGCCGAATCTTCAAAGAAGTTCTCTAAAAACATACAAATTGTCTTATAAAAATTTTAGTACTTGTCTAGACTCTCGTGAATGAGTCTTTTTATCGTTTGCCAAAGATAAGTATTTTATTGTATCAAGAGTTTGTGCGCTGCAAAAAATTACCAAAAATTATCATTGAAAGAATCTGTTTTGTGTAAGGTTATTACCTTATAACACTCTAATGGGTGTTTCGATCAGTGCTCCTTTTTACATCCTTTCGGCTTTTCTCAGGCGATAATACGAAAGTAAAAATATGATTGGAGAATGTAAGACGTGTCATCTATTTCAATATTAATTCGCTATGACTTTTTGGATAGTACTAATGAATGTCTTTGAGTGCTTATGTTGTTTTCGAATCATATATGAACTTACAATAATAAATTCCGGTTGCAAATGCCCAATGTTATTGAAATGATGGAACTAGGAGCTATTTGTTGTGATGTTTTAAACAGGCAGATCATAAAAATTCTAACCGATATATTTGCAGAATAATGAGAGAATTGCCATATTTGCGTTATGAAACTTATATCGTGGAATGTAAACGGCCTTAGGGCTGTGATAAAGAAAGATTTTCTTTCTAAGATAGAGAAAATGGATGCAGATGTGTTTTGTATCCAAGAGACGAAGGCTCAAGATGACCAAGTGAAAGAGGCACTTGCCGAATTGCAGGGTTATCAGGTCTGTTCTAACTCGGCTGTTCGGAAAGGATATTCCGGTACGGCGGTGCTGAGTAGGGTAGAACCTATAGGGGTCACTACCGGCATTGGAATAGAAGAACACGATCAAGAAGGACGTGTCATCACTGTCGAATTTCAGAATTTCTATTTAATCAATGTTTATGTTCCCAATTCGGGTGCCGAACTTGCGCGGCTCGATTATCGTACTGAGTGGGATAAGGCATTGCTTGCTTATATGAAGCGCTTGGAACAAACGAAACCTGTTGTGATTTGCGGAGATTTCAATGTCGCTCATGAAGCTATAGATATTGCCCGTCCTAAAGATAACTATAATAAATCCGCCGGATATACACAAAAAGAAATAGATGGAATGGACCGGTTTATCGGTAGTGGCTTTGTCGATACTTATCGCCATTTCTATCCGGATAAAAAAGATTCATATTCGTGGTGGAGCTATCGCTTTGGTGCTCGTCAAAAGAATATAGGTTGGCGTATAGACTATTTCCTTATCAGCCAGGCACTGTTGCCTTCTCTCAAAGAAGCGTTTATTCTGAATGAGATTGATGGGGCGGATCATTGTCCCGTAGGTATTGTTCTTTAAAGCAATCGGTTTGGTTGGGTCACAGGGCAAAGCTTAGCGAGATACCCACAGAACGATAGCCACTACGATCGAAGCCTATGCAGAATCCTACTCGTGATATATCTTCGACTCCAGCCGAGTAGGAGAACTCCATGTAGGGATGTTCTTCGGGGGTGGCAAGCAACCGGGCGTGAATAGCTTCGTCAAACTTCTTATGTTGGAATATCGGCAAGTATTTTATTAATAGATAAGGGGTATTCCACGTGGCATTGACCATCAACCAGCGGTCTGGAGTGCTGAACGTGTAGCAGTTGGGTAGAAAAAATCCGTAGTTGAAAGATCGTGTCGTAGATGTGTTTTTTACAGTAGGGAAATGGTGATAGTCTGGAAATTCCATGCTTTTGCGATTAAAGAAACACCCTGCATCGGCAAGCCAGATGAAGCGGTTGAAAAGTCCGACGTTGATGGTCTGTCTAATTCCTGCTTGCATCTTGCTATAATGCGGTGATGATTCTACTTGCCCAATGCTGAAGGCCTGTATATAGGATAAACTAAGCGTGGGATTTTCTGTCTCTTCGTATATCTTTTGATCATTTTTCATGCAATAGTAATGATTCGGCGTATATTCGAGTGCCAGAGACATTTTGAGTAGTCGGTTTGCCGGCATTGTATATGAATTGTCTTTGAAAGGACTATTGGACTCAGCATCTTGCCCTAACAAACTATGATACACATGATTATCTATCTTACGGCGGCGTTCCCAACTGAGAGAGGAGGAGAACAACATGCCGTTGAAGGGCTCTACTTGGTTGCTGATAGCAATATACTGTTTGTTGAACAACTTTACGTAATTGTCGGCATAGATGAGTGCTGATACAGAGTTGAATAGTCTCGATTCACCGCTTTCTTCATTGTAGTCTTGAGTGAGCGAACCCCCTTTCAGTGATATTCGGCCTCTAGCTCTTGGGGCATAGGTGAATGAAAAATCGCCGAAAGCAATCCACTTGTGGCGTGCCGTGGCATAATAGGCTGCCGGATTGAATTCAAAGGTGTTGGCATGAGAAATTCGCCAGCCTAATCCTAGTTTGTAGCCAATCCATAGACCATCTACGAAGTTGTATTCGGGAATCATAGATTGTATATTGTAGCAGTCCATCCATTGTTTCTTGTTTGGGGTCATAAAGCGGTCGCCTCTGATTATTAGGTTCCACCAGGTACGCATATCTGTCCAATCTTTCATACTGAAGTGAAAAGTCTTTTTCTTTTGATCGGGTTTTATTAATCGGTAACTTTCTACTTCTTCGGGTAACAATGGGACGCACCGAATGGAATCCCATATCATCGAATCTCTGTCCAAAGCCATGGTGTCTTCTTTTATTGAAATCAAATCTTTGGGTAAAAGCCTTTCGAATCGATGCTCCTTTTTTGTGAGATGTTGATTTGATAGGGGTTGGGTCGTATTATTGACAATAACACTGTCATAGCGTATACTATGAATATTGTAGGAAAGTGCCTGAAAGCCCGTATGGTGATAATTAATACCGGCTTGAATCGTTATGGGTAGAAAGCCGCGCGGCACGATTTCTTTGTATGCCACTTTTATATTGGTTATGATATGGCTGTCGTACGTTAGTAAGTCAAATGCCGAGACGCACCATAATTTATCCACAATATAAATGTATCCGCTTACCAGTACAGATTGTAAATGCTTTGGTATTACTTGGATTTTATAAACAGTATGCCCGGCTTCTTTTGTTGTGCATATTAAGATATATCGATAGTAACGCATTGCCTCGGGAGCGATAGGCGATAACTTGTCGAGTATCATTCTCTCGTAAATATTTGTCGTGCTAATATCTATGGGTATATCCAATTCTTTTGGAAGAACCGTTGTCTTATTCAGTGTCTGTATCTGGTATCTATTTGGGTTGCGATAATTTATGTGTTTATGTTCTTCACTTACTACTAACTTGCCTTGATAATTTTTTGCAAGGTCTCTTACCGTTTTTGACATTTTTTGGATACCGGGCACTTTAACCAGTTTTTCGCGGTTCTTGGTGTAAACATCCGCTTTATAACCCGATATGGTGTTGAGGTTGTAAGGCGCAGCTTCGATGGCAGACCTTATAATTGGAATGGCGGGATTTTCGTTTTGCTCGTTTCTTTTAGGTAGTGCATAATGACGTCGTTGCAACACGATGTTTTTTATGACAGTTGTTTTGGTCTGGTGCAAATTCCAATCGCTGCTATCATATCCCGGACAAGATGCCTCGCACGAATAATCGCCCGGGGGGAGATATATATAAAAAGAGCCGTTTGTATCGGTCATAATTCCCGATCTCAGTTCTTTAATATATAAGGATGCATAAGGTATAGGTTTTCCTTTGTTATCTATCACTAACCCTCGAAACTTTTGGGCTTCGGTAGAGATAAAAGGTATACAAAGTAACAACAACAATAGCCTGATGCGCATCTTTTGGATAAAATTATGATAATAATGAACTACAAAAGTACTAAAATACCGAATTACTTTCAAACAATTTTGTATTTTTGAAACCTAAAACGATAAAATAAGAAAGCAATGAAGGATAATGATTGGAAAAGTCATCTTAATGTAGTGTATTCTACAAATCCTGACTTTAAGTACAATGATGCTCAAGGGGTGGAACAAAGTACACTCTCTGTTAATCAACAAAAGTTGAGAGTCAAGATTGATAAACGAAATAGAGGTGGCAAAGTGGTGACACTTGTCGAGGGCTTTATTGGAACCGAAAGCGATCTGCTTACATTGGGAAAAATGTTGAAAGTGAAATGTGGTGTGGGAGGTAGCGCAAAAGATGGTGAAATAATTATTCAGGGTGATCGTCGGGAACAAGTGATCGCTTTGCTTAAAGCTGCCGGGTATAACAATACCAAATAGAAAGGTCGCATATAGAAATGGAACAATCGTTAACTCTGTTGGAGCTCAATTCGCTGGTGAGGCGTAGTTTGGAACAGTGTATGCCCGATGAATATTGGATCGAAGCCGAATTGAGTGAGGTACATATCAACGGCGGGCACTGTTATGTGGAATTTGTTCAAAATGATGAACGTCGGAGAAAGCAAGTAGCTAAAGCGCGTGGCATTATTTGGCAACAAACATTTGGTTTGCTAAAGTCTTTCTTTGAAGATACTACCGGGCAGATTTTTACTGCAGGAATAAAAGTAAGGGTACAGGTTAGTGTTAGTTTTCATGAGGTTTTTGGCTATAGCCTGATAGTGCATCAGATAGATCCCGCCTATACATTGGGTGATATGGCATTGCGGCGGCAGCAGATATTGAAACAGTTGGAAGAAGAAGGCATTATAAACCTTAATAAAGAACTCGATATGCCGGAATTACCCCAACGTATAGCAGTTATTTCGTCTAATACGGCAGCCGGATACGGCGATTTTGCGAACCAACTTAAACAAAATGAGCAAGGTCTTGCCTTTCATGTAGAGCTTTTTCAGGCCTTAATGCAAGGTAATCAGGCAGAGCAATCTGTGCTTGATGCGATGCAGCAGATAGACTCACGTATAGATGATTTTGATGTATTGGTGATTATTCGGGGCGGAGGATCAACTTCGGATCTTGCTTGCTTCGATAGCTATTTGTTGGCAGCGGCAGTGGCCCAATTCAGACTACCCGTCATTACGGGCATAGGACATGAGCGGGATGAAACCGTCATCGATAAAGTAGCCCATACTCGAGTTAAGACTCCAACCGCAGCAGCGGCATTTCTTATTGATAGGATGACAATAGCAGCAGATCGTTTGTGGAATTTGGCAGACAACCTGCATCGCCTTGTACAGGAATGGCTTGGTAGCGAGTCGCAAAAGCTATTGGCGTTTTGCAACAGAATTCCGGCAGTCGCAATCAGGCAGCTTGGTGATAGTCGTTCGGGTTTGATATCAGAGTCGAAAGATCTTTATTCGGCAGTTGACAGGTATTTGTTGTCTCAACGTCATAGACTGGCACTTTATGCTTCGAAAATCTCGGATGCTTCACCTCAGAAAATATTAGCCAAAGGTTATAGTATAACTACGAATGGAGGAAAAGTGTTGAAAGATGCCTCGAAGTGCAAGGCTGGAGATGAGATAGTTACTCAACTGTATCGTGGTGTTATCGTATCTAATGTATTAAAAAATAAAAACTAAAAGTGTTGAGATATGGAGAAATTAAATTATTCGGAATCTGTAAAGCGTTTGGAGGAAATTATTCGTGAGATAGAGTCGGGGGATATGGAACTTGACCAATTGGGTGGAAAGCTTAAAGAGGCCAACCAAATAATAGCAAAATGCCAGAAAAAATTAACCCAGACAGAGGATGAGGTGAAAAAAATATTGCAGAATAAGTGAAAATTTGAATAATAAAGGCTATTTTTGCAAAACAAGTAAATTAAATAACTAATTCAAAAAGTAAATATTATGAAAGAGATCGATT
>Ga0183095_10626_pt1 | contig 83953 bp, 84 predicted proteins | sample BioMet4_FD_130346 | JGI IMG/M metagenome (GOLD analysis project Ga0183095, IMG submission 130346) | Microbial communities from bioreactor (seeded with sewage sludge) at LBNL, California, USA - Biofuel metagenome 4 (v2) (version 3) | ecosystem: Engineered > Bioreactor > Anaerobic > Unclassified ... | reverse complement strand
ATTCCAGATTGTTAAAGTCCGTGACCACGGTGACCTCCTGACAGCAGAAGGTCAGGTTGATGAACTCGTCCACGCCATGGAGATCCAGCCGGGACGCCATACCCTGAAACTCTGTTTTCTCATAATCATCGAAGCTGTCCAGCCGCTTGGCCAGGTAGTCCAGCTCATCGAGGTTGGCCTCGCTTTGCTCCAACTGCTTGAGCGCCGGAAAATCCCCTCTGATTTCTTCCACGGCAGCAGTCGCGCTTGACCGCGTCGCCGATCTCTAAGGGCTCCAGCAGGGCGAGTGTGTTTTCATGTTTTTCCTTTGAGATAGGGAATGAAACTGTGGCAACGCCGTATTCCGGGTGTTGCCGGTTTACCAATACTGCCTGAATCATTATTTTAATGCCTCCCGTCTAATTTTTTTCGCCATATCTGTCCGAAGGCAGGTTCCGTCGCTGCGCCAGCAGATGAAGCCGTGGGCAGGATAGGGACAGCACCTGCACTTCTCCGAATGGGTGCAAACGGGGTCATCGTCTTGCGGTACATCCTGCGGCGTGGAAAAGATGGGCACTTTGTCCCTTTCAAAATTTGTCATCGTGATTTCCTTCCTGAACACAAAAAAGCGCCGGAGAATTCCAAATTGAAAGGCTCCAGCGCTTTGGCTCTGATTTACTTTTACATGGTCGGCTGAGAAAATGCGGATTGCTCCTGCGCCATCCGCTGCTGCAAATTGGTGATAAGCGTTTCTATCTGCTCCTGCGTTTCGCGGAGCAGCGCTTCCTGATCGCAGGTGAGCTCGTTCTGGTCTTCCAACACAGCCTGCACGCAGCGGTACAACTCTGTCAGCTGCTCGGGCGAGAAAAGCTGTTCTCGCCGAATCAAACCGATGCGCACGGCAAAATCCTGCTTGGCAGCGGTATAGTTATCTGACATGTAGTGCCCCTGTGTCACTCCGGTTTTCTCGTAATCCCAGCCCCAGGTGACAAACTGAACGCCATACCGGGTGGCGCGACCGGCAAGGACAACGCCACTGAAATCCGCCAGCAGCTGATAATTCTCATCCAACCCATCAACTTGCAGTATCGGTGCCGTATCCATGAGCCGCATGTATTCGGCAACGGTTTGCGCTGTGTCCGTGATCTGGTGGATTGCGTCTTCGCGCTCCGCATTGCCAAGGTCTAATTCACGGTATCTGACGGCGCCATTGTCTGTGATTCGGCAGAGGGGAAGTCCGTCCAGAAAAATGGGCATCAGGCCGTCTGTGGGCGGCGGCGCATCAAAGTCGTTTCGCCGCAGGGCGATGCCGATCTCCATAAAAAAATCAGTCCTATTTTCCGAATCATTCTGTTTCATTTCGTTCACTCCTTAAATCGCATTTTGATAAAATAAAAAGGGCCAACATTCTGCAAAGAATGTTGGCCCTGAGCACCCTATTGTACTTCTGGGGAGAAGCTCGATTTTTCTTGATATTGCAATACTTTCTGCAAATTTTAGATGCGAACCGAGCGCAGGGTATGGTTCGCAGCTTCTAAGGTTTTGGGGCTGTTTTGCCTGTGGCATTTTAGGGATGGCTTTTGAGTCAATTCTTGCCCTCTTTTTCACATGGAAAAATAGAATGCGAACCGGGCGGGGTCAATTTTACGGAAAAGCGTGGAAACGGCAGGTTCGCAGGCCCTCAAAATCCTCCGAAAAGTTATAAAAAAGCCGCAAAATCATAAAATTTTGCGGCTTTCGTGGTGGAGACGAAGAGGATCGAACTCTCGACCTTACGGATGCGAACCGTACGCTCTACCAAGCGGTCCGCAAAGCGGGCCCTTTTCCTTTTCCTTAAAATCACCGATTTTCGGGCTGGAATGCGAACCACGCAGCGGAATTACCCCGCCAGGTTCGCAATGGCTACGAGATCCCTTTGTACCAAGAAGCGGTTTCTACACCTTGGGCACCCCATTAACCCCTAAAAGAAACAAGGTATCCATGTTATCTGTTGGATTTTTACGTGGCAGCAAGTATGTATCTTTTTTTAGCGATACTCCTTGTTTTTGTTTGTAAACGGATAAAGTCTGTTTTGATTCAGTCAATATTGAAATCGCGTGCCTTACCCATTTTTAATTTGAAAACAAATCTAACATATCTATCCCCTTATAATATAAATTTTGCGTAATAAAAATGTCCTGTACAGATTCCTAAAAAAACAGTTACCTTCAAAACCGCCCATGTAGCGGCTGGAAGACATAACGTAAATATAGTATTTGTTTATGAGTGTGGCATATGCGTGACCCCCACCGCCTGGAACAGCTAGGCAATGGGGGCGATTTTAACTCAGCGTGAAGCCACCGGCCTTTATTTCGGGTTGTTCTTGGTTTAAACATACTGCGCAACTCGCAGTTGCTTTCAAACTTCCGTATGTGACGCCATCGTTAAGTGCTGCAAATTTTGGCGCAAAATCTCCGAGCTGATCTTAATTTACGCATATAATGAGTATCGCTTTCAATCAGCGGTAGGACTTGTCAAAAATACCAGCGCAGTCCTCATCGGTAATTTCATAAGGAATTGGAAGGAACAATTACAGCTCAATCAGCGCGGTGATGAAATTCTCCGGCTTGGCGGCGTTTTCAATCCCCGTAGCCTTTGCCATTTCAATGAACTGTCCGTCGCAGGCAGGAAGATCAATGAAGAAATCATAAAATACCCTGGAGATCATAGAAAGATTGTGGCGACAGGCGCTCATGGAATGCACCATAGAATGCGGTACCTCCAGCTGGGCTTTGATGGTGGGTGTGCTGCTCTTTACCTAAAGGGCATTACCACTTAGGGTGATTGCAATTTTGGACATTACGTCCGATACTTTTACGTGGAAAACGTCAATTGAGTTCGATGGATGCCATGATCGCTCAAGTCTCTCTTTGGCGGCGACTTTCTGCAACTCGGTGGTATCCCTATGGTAGCGAGCGAAACACACCAACAGTCCGCACATGCCGATCAGACAATTGCTGACCTCGTCCCGGCAAGGAAGGCGTCGGAGTCGGCCACCTCGTCGGTGACGTCCTCGCTACGGGTAGCGGGCAGAAAATGCATGTGAGGGCTTTCTATTTTTTGCTAAGGTCTACTCATAAAATCCGGCTGTATATAATAGCTTGCAGTTTGAAAAGGACTGCATGGCAGAAGTTCTCTGCAACGCAATCCTTTACTGTTTAATCCGCAATCGCCGCAGCCATCTCCTGGGCTGAGATGTGATACACTGCGCCGTCAAGGTGATGAGCCAACAGGGCCTCCAGAACGGCGCACCGGTCATAGCGACAGCCCACCAAGGCGGCACAGATGGTCTCTGCGTCCAAGGTGGAAAAAAATCACCATAGACGGAGGCCCTGCGGATGACGCCTTTCTGGACATCAATTTTGAACTGCATCTTGCCGCCGTCAAAGCGGCCGGTACGATTGATATTGAACTTGGGGTCAGCACTGTAGATGTGTTCCCAGTTATCGAATTTTTCCAGCGCAATCTGCCGGATGTGGGCGTCATCCTCCGCTGTTACCTGATAGATGGCGGTACTGCCTGCCATGATGTGATGAACCATGCTTTCCTTGAAGGTCTCTGCCTCCATGGGGACGGGCAGATGCTCCGCAATGTTGGTAACCCGTTCTCGGACAGACTTGATGCTCTTGGAAAAGATTTTATAGCTGTCCACTGTGGTGGAAGCCACCATCTGCTCGATATCTGTATTGAACAGCAGTGAGCCGTGGTGGACAATGCAGTCTGCCAGTCGGTACTGGGCGTTGCCGGAAAACTTCTGGCCGCCGATGGTCAGGTCATTGCGACCGTTGAACGCTGCGTCCACACCCAGTTCCCGCAGGGCGTCGATCACAGGAACGATGTACTGGCGGAACTGGATCTCCCTCGTGTCCTGATGCTGGATGAACGTGAACTGCCAGCCACCCATGTCTGTGTAGATGGTGCCACCGCCGCTCATTCGGCGGACCAGCTTGATCCCGTGCTGGTCCGCGTAGGGCTTGTTCACCTCTTCCATAACGTTTTGGTACTTGCCTACCATCAGCGTGGGGGTGGTGCGCCAGAACAGAAAGACCGTATCCGGTAACTTCTTTTTCACCGTGAAATAGTATTCCTGGGCGAAGTTGTAATAGACGTTGATGGAATCGGTCTCAATATAGATCATGGACATCCTCCAGGACTTCCCAAGCTTTATAGGAACTGCGGGCCAATGGCGCAGAGGCTACGTGGCGGAACCCTTTGACCAGTGCCATCTCCTTGTAATTGGCAAACTCCTCCGGCGTGGCATATCGGGCTAGGGGATAGTGCTGGGGGGAGGGCTGGAGATACTGACCGATGGTCAGGATGTCGCAGCCGGTATCCAAAATATCGTCCATCAAACTGCTGATTTGATCCTCTGTCTCACCCAGGCCCACCATGAAGCCGGTTTTGGTCAGCAGGGTGGGGTCCTTCTGCTTGGAATAGCGCAGCACATCCAGCGAGCGCTCATATCGCGCCTGGGGCCGTATGTCGACCTGCAGCTCTTTAACGGTCTCAACATTGTGGTTCAACACTTCTGGGTGGGCAGCGATGACGGCATCCAGCGCCTCTGTGTTCATCTTCATGTCTGAAATCAGTGTCTCCACCGTGGTGCCGGGACAAACCTCCCGAATTGCCCGGACAGTCTTGGCGAATTGCTCCGCTCCACCGTCCGGCAGATCGTCCCGGGTGGAGCAAGTCAGCACTACATGGCGCAGGCCCATCTTTTTGGTAGCCTTGGCCACGTTCATGGGCTCCTCTGGATCCAGGGGCAGGGGATGACCGGTGGTAACGTTGCAGAACCGGCAGTTGCGGGTGCAAATGCTTCCCAAGATCATAAAGGTGGACGTATGCTTACGGTAGCACTCTCCCAGATTAGGGCAGTTGGCCTCCTTGCACACAGTATTCAGCTTTAGATCCCGCATCAATTCTGCCACTTCCGCAACGGCCTCTTGATTATAGCGGACCTTCAGCCACTCTGGCTTTTTCTTCATAATGCTCTGCCCTCACTCTGTCTCAAGAATAGCCACCGGAGACTCCACGTCCACCGTATCACCTTCCTCACACAGCTGTTTCTTTAAAATGCCGCTCTCTGTGGCCTCAATCTGGTTAACCACCTTGTCGGTCTCAATCTCGAACAAGGCTTCTCCAGTGGTGACGACATCGCCCTCTTCTTTCAACCAGGCGCATAGAACACCTTTTTCCATCTCAGGGCGCAGCTTGGGCATTGTCAGTTTCTTTTCCATGGTATATCATCCCTTCATCACGTTACGGCATATTGAGTTTATGTAAAAGCCTACCAAACAAATTATAGCAGCCAGTCCATCAGCTCTTCCGCCCGGCTTCCGGACAATCTTCGGCAGATGGCCGCAAACCCCTCCGGATCCAGACGGGTGCCGTTGAGAAGTCGAGTGGCCTCACTTCCATCCACGGAGGCGCAGTCAATCACGGCGTCGGACACGATACCCCGGTTGGCCCGATAGGTCAAGTGGATGGGGGCACCGGCAAAAACGCCGCTTTTCTCATAGGTGAAAGCAGGGGTCTTGCCCCACGTCCACTCCCAGCTGCGGTATTTCTCATCCCGCAGGAGGCAAACCGCTGCCTCCTGTTCCGCAGTCAGCGTCAGGCGGTGATTGCCCGCCGGAACCATTTGGTTCAGCAACCGCGTCTGAAATTCTGTAATCGTCATAGGCGTGGTCAAATGATCCCGGATATTGGTTACCGGACAAATGGCAGAAATGGTACCCCTGGATTGAAAGCAGTCATTTTTATGGTGGGTGGTGATATGCTCCAACATACGCAGGTCAGACTGAAACAGCAGAGTTCCGTGGTGGAGAATTCGGCCGCCGGCAATCCGCTGGGCACTGCCGGAGATTTTCTGCTCTCCGATGGCAATGTCGCAGGTACGGCCTTTCCGGGCCGGTACGCCGATGGCATTCAAGGCGCCGATCACCGGCTGAAGACAACGGTCGTAGTCCACCGGCCCATCCTGCTGGATGATGTAGGTGTAATTCACATTGCCCAGGTCGTGGTAGACGGTACCCCCGCCGCTTATCCGGCGAACCACGGGAATTCCCAGTTTCCAAAGCGTTTCTACATGGACTTCCCGACAGATATTCTGATAGCTGCCTACCACCACAGCGGGGCTGTTCTGCCAGAGAAAAAATATGTCATCCTCCTGAAAGGTTTGAAAAACAAATTCCTCGAAGGCCTGGTTGTAAAATGGATCGTGGGAGGAATTCTGCACATTGAGCACCGATTTCACCAGCCTTCCCTTAATAGTTGAACTTGAACGGATTCATAATAGAAATTTCGTGAGCGGTTGTCAACAGTGTTAGCTTTTTTCATCGCGATGCCGATGTTAGTCATTGTTCTGACTTATGGCAAAATAAGAAGCATTTTGGCCATAAGCTGCATAATGGTGCGGCGAAAAGCTTTACCGAAAGGCATCGTACCGGGCAGTCCCGGCAGGAACCACCCGGTACGATGCAGGAGGTATGAGGTGAAAAATGAAAGCTCAGTTTTTGGTATGGATCGCGCGCTTTTCCACATTGAGAGCGGCCTCTCGCATGGTCTCTGTGACGGTGGGATGGCTGTGGATGGTGGAGATCAACTCCTCTACCGTGGCCTCCAGACGGATAGCCAGGGCGCCCTCGGCGATCAGGTCCGTAGCTCTGGGTCCGATGATGTGCATGCCCAGTACCTCGCCATACTTCTCGTCTGTGATGATCTTCACAAGACCCTCGCCGCCGTTGAGGATCAAGGCTTTACCGTTTGCCGCCATCGGGAATTTGCCGACTTTATAGTCGATGCCCTTCGCCTTTGCTTGCTCTTCCGTCAGGCCTACGGAGGCTGCCTCCGGTTCGATATACACGCAGGTGGGATTCGTCTTCTCGTCGTATACCGTGCCAAGCCCGCAGATGTTCTCCGCGGCCACCTCGCCCATGGCGGAGGCAGTGTGTGCCAGCTGCGCCTTGCCGAACACGCAGTCACCGATGGCGTACACGCCCGGCACATTTGTCTGCATATTGTCGTTGACCAGAATCCGGCCCCGGTCGTTGTTCAATCCGCCAGCCTCCAGATTCAGACTGGCAGTGTTGGCCTTGCGGCCGATGGCCACCAGCACCTTTTCTGCCTCAAAGCTGACGATCTCGCCGGCCTTGCTTTTGCACACGACCTTTGCGCCCACGGGAGAGGACTCCACGGACTGCACCGGGCACTCCAGGTTGAACTCCATTCCCATCTTCTTCATGTGGAGCATGCCGATCTTTGTCAGGTCGCTGTCCAGCATGGGCAGTACGTGGTCCAGCGCTTCCACCACCGTGATCTTCGTACCGAAGGCCGCATAGGCGCAGGCCAGTTCCAGACCGATCACGCCACCGCCGATGACCACCATAGATTTGGGCAATGCCTCCAGGTTCAGCGCACCAGTGGAGTCGATGCAGTTGGGATTTTCCTTGATGCCCGGAATCGGGGGGATAGAATTGACGGAGCCGGTGGCCACGATGATCGCGTCCGCCGTCATGGTCTCCTTTGTCCCGTCGGGCTTGGTGACCTCCAGAGTTTTGGGCTCGGTAAAGGCGGCTTCACCGTCGATCTTCTTCACATTGTTCATCTTGAACAGGCCTGCAATACCGGAGGTCAGCTTCTTGGAGATCGCGTTTTTGTGGGCAATGACCTGGGGGAAGTCCACCTCTACGCCGGAGACCTTTACGCCGATGTCCGCGCCCTGGTTTTTGATATTTTCAATGAGCTCGGCGCTGTGGAGCAGGCACTTGGTGGGGATGCATCCCACGTTCAGACAGGTACCGCCCAAATGCTGCTTTTCGATCACTGTCACCTTGGCCCCCAGCTGTGCCGCGCGGATTGCTGCCACATAGCCGCCGGGGCCGCCGCCGATCACCAGCACGGATTTCGCGCGGGAGGCCGCGGGCGCGGCAGGCGCTGCCACAGGGACAGCAGCGGGTGAAGCTGCTGGCGCGGAGCCGGGAACGGCTTCATCCGCCTGGCCGATATAGGCCACCACAGCCTTGCAATCCGCCGTCTGGCCTTCGGTCACCAGAATCTTAAGCAGTACGCCGTCGGTGTCCGACTCAATATCGTTAGTCAGCTTGTCCGTGGCCACGGAATAGAGGATATCGCCCTTTTTGATGGTATCGCCCTCCTGTTTCTTCCACTCTTCGATGGTGCCTTCCGTCATTGTCAGACCCAGCTTGGGCATCAAAACTTCAGTTGCCATATTGATCCATCCTTTTTTGTAATCTTGCGCCCGGTTTGCACCCCACCGTCACGGTTTGGGTAAAACTGGGGAAAGGGAACCCGGCAGGCGCCGGGTTCCTCTTTTTTCCATTATGCCAGCAGCATAAACGGGTTTTCCAGCAGCGCGGTGAGGCGCTGGAGAAACTTGGAGGCCATCACACCGTCGATGACGCGGTGATCGGCGGTCAGACACAGATTCATCATGGTGCGGATCACGATCTGGCCGTCCCGGACCACAGGGGTCTCCACCATGTCGCACACGCCCAGGATCGCCAGCTCCGGTTGGTTGATGATGGGGGAGAAATTGGTGATACCGTAGGGCCCCAGGCTGGAGATGGTAAATGTGCCACCGGTCATGTCCTCCATGGTCAGCTTGCCTGTGCGGGTGGCCTCAATCAGGCCCTCCGTCTCTTGAGCAATCTGCGCCAGAGACTTGCTCTCGCAGTTCTTTACGTTGGGGACGATCAGGCCATCGTCTTTGGCCACCGCCAGGCCCAGATTCACATGGGGATGACGAATCAGCAGATTGTCCTTGAAGCTGGCGTTGATGTCGGGGAACTCGGTGAGTGCCCGGGAGACCACCAGCATGAGGACGTGATTGAAGGTCAGCTTGATGCCCTTTGCCTTTAAACCATCCTTGAGTTTTGTCCGCAGAGCCTTCATTTCGGTGGTATCTACAGGATGGGTGTATGTCACCCGGGGAGAGGTGGACCAGGATGCGGCCATGTTGGCGGCAATGCTGCGGCGCAGCGGAGATACCTTTACGGGCGGGAGATCGTTGCTGCCCTGAACGGGGGTGGGTGCGGCAGCGGGTGCTGGCTCCACAGCGCCAATCTCACCTGCGACTGCAAGCACATCGGCCTTCATCACGCGGCCGTTCCCAGACAGCTTGCTCACATCGATGCCTAACTCTGCAGCCAGTTTGGCCGCCATGGGAGAGGTCTTTGGACCGGCCACGAAATCTTCCACGTCCTTAAGGACGATACGGCCTCCTGGGCCGGTGCCGGGGATGGCGGAAAGGTCATATCTTTTTTCCTTCGCCAGCTTCTTGGCGGCAGGAGAGGCGATGACATACGCCCCGGGGGCGCGGATGACGGCTGCAAGAGATTCGGCAGCAGCCACAGAAGCCGTTTCAGCAGCGGGAGACGCAGAAACGGGGGCAGTGGCAGCGCCATCAGGCACCACCTCGCCTGTCTGCCCGATATAGGCCACCACGTTCTTGCATTCGGCGACTCCGCCCTCGCCCACCAGGATTTTCAGCAGAATGCCGCCCGTATCCGCCTCAATGTCATTGGTCAGTTTATCCGTAGCCACGGAAAACAGGACGTCTCCCGCTTGAACAGCGTCGCCTTCTTTCTTTTTCCATTCTTCAATTGTGCCCTCTGTCATGGTTAGGCCCAGTTTGGGCATGAGGACTTCGGTTGCCATTTAAAATTCCTCCTTGTTGTTTATGCTTGGGATTCGTGGACATCGGGCCGGAACAGGCCCTGTTGCACGGCCAGCTCCAGAGCGCGACGGAACCGGACGCGCCAGGGCCCGCTGCGAGTAATGGTAAAGGTCAGAGTGTCCCCCTGGTGTGCCTGCAGTTCCCTCTCTCCGTCCAGAGCCACCATACAATTGCTTTCCATCGGGAGCGTCATGGGCGCGCCGACAGGGAGGGTGTGTACCGCACTCACAGATAGATCGGACAGAACGCCGGCCGCCACGGGGGCGAGAATGGACTGGCCGGGCTGCCCCAGAGTCAAGGCCAGCCCGCGCTCGTCCATATCGGTAACTGTCTCCAGACAGCCGGCTGCAGCAGAGAAACCAATGCTGGCCGGATGACAACGGGTAACAAAAATATGCCGAAGTTTTTCCACATTCCAAATTGCGCGGGAACCTACCCACAGATCGTCGCTGACCACGGCATCAATCAGTGCCAGGTCTGCATAATGGCCGTTATGTAGAATTTCAATGCGTTTATCCCGCAGACAACAGGCATATGGGTCTGCCATCCGGGCTACGGCACCTGCGGCCATACCGGCAACGGTGCCCTCCACCATTCGGGGATAGACATTGTTGGTTCCGGTGGACAGGGGAAGAAGGGGGGTATGGTTCAGACCTTTGGCGGCAGCCCGGCTGGTGCCGTCTCCGCCCAGCACTACGGCGCATCCCACACCCATTCGTTCCAACTCCGCCGCAGCAGCGGTGGTATCGGCTGATGAGGCGGTCAGGGGAACATCCAGAAAGCGGCACTCGGCCGTTAGTTTTTCGTCCCGTGTCAGGTCGTCGATGACTGCCCATCCGATTTGAAAGGTGTCCGGCATAAACCAGACGGTGTCTACTCCCAGGGATTGGGCCGCCAGGACAATGCGCTTGACGATATTTACCTTCTCCTGATTATCAATTGTGGTGGCGTAGGATACCAGCCGCCGGATGTCTTTTCCGGAAGCGGGATTTGCCAGAATGCCGATGCTGGGCATAACGCTCCTCCTTCCCCGATATAAGCCGTGTGTGAGGGGAATCTCTTGATTATTGCATTTCATTCACAGCCCGGACGATATCCTGGGCGCTGGGCAGATAGGCCTTCTCCAGAACGGGGGCGAAGGGGACCGGCGAATTTAGGGCGCCCAGGCGAACCACCGGCATATCCAGCAGATCGAACATCTGCTCTCCGATTGTGGCTGAGATTTCTCCGCCATAACCGCCGCGTTTGTTTTCCTCCGTGACGATCACGGCGCGGTGTGTCTTGCCGAGAGACTGTGCGATCAGATTGGTATCCAGAGGATACAAGGAGCGGGGATCGAGTACCTCGGCGGAGATACCGCTATCCTCCAACTTTTTGGCCGCGGCAAGTGCCTCATGTACCATCTTACCAGTGGCGATAATGGTCACATCGTTACCCTCGCGCTTGATGTCGCCTTTGCCCAGAGGAATGGGATCAAAGCTGGTCACCTCGCCTTTCATGGCGTACATGGCTTTGTGCTCCACAAACATGACGGGGTTGTCATCGTCAATGGCGGCGAGCATCAGACCCAACGCATCCTGCGGCGTGGAGGGAAATACCACCTTCAAACCGGGGACGTGGGTGACCCATGCCTCCAGAGACTGGGAGTGCTGCGCGGCGGCGCTGACACCGGCACCGGCGGGCAGACGTACCACCATAGGCATGGAGATCTTGCCCCCAAACATGTAGCGCATTTTGGCCGCCTGATTGACCAGCTGGTCCATACCGACGGTCAAAAAGTCGATAAACATCAACTCTGCGATGGGGCGCAGACCGGTGGCAGCAGCACCAACGGCCATGCCGACGATGGCGCCTTCAGAGATGGGAGTGTCCTGGACGCGCTTGCCGCCGAACTCATGAAACATACCGGCGGAAACGCCAAAGCAGCCGCCGAAAGCGCCTACGTCTTCGCCGAACAACAAGACATTGGGGTTCTCACGCATCCGGATGCTCATGCCCTCGCGAATTGCTTCTCCATAGGTCATCGTTTTCATCTTACGCGCACCTCCTCGACGATATCGGAATAAATATCCTGCACAACAGACTCCGGAGCGGGTTCGGGGCTTTCGTCCGCAAAGCGAATGGCTTCATCCATTTCGTTTTTTACCTGTTCGTCCAGCGCAGCCAACTCTGCCTCCGTCAGGATCTTGTTCTCTTTCATAAAGGTCGTGAACCGCGGGATAGGGTCCTTCTTGAGCCAGGTTTCCTGTTCCTCCTTGGGCTTGTAGTTGCCAGGATCGCCCTCAAAGTGGCCTCTCCAGCGATAGGTTTTGCACTCCAGCAGGGTGGGGCCCTGTCCCTTGCGGGCGCGGGCCACAGCTTCGGCAGCGGCTTCGTTTACGGCCAGTACGTCATTGCCGTCCACCGCCACACCGGGAATACCATAGGCTGCGCCGCGGTCAGCCACATCCTTGATCGCCATATGGCGGTCGGAGCTCATGGAGATACCATAGTGGTTGTTCTCGCACACAAAAACGATGGGCAGTTTGAAAACGGAAGCCATGTTCAGCGCCTCATGGAAAGTACCCTGGTTCGTGGAGGCATCGCCAAAGAAGCATACGCATACCTGATCGGTGCCGCGGTACTGAGCGGATAGACCGGCGCCAAGAGCAATGTCGTGACCGGCACCCACAATGCCGTTGGCGCCCAGAATACCCTTATCCCGGTCGGCGATGTGCATAGAGCCGCCTTTGCCTTTGCAGTAGCCGGTGGATTTGCCGCACAGCTCCGCCATCATGAACTTCAGGTCTCCGCCCTTGGCAATGATATGGCCGTGGCCGCGGTGAGTGCTGGTGATGTAATCGTCGTCCCGCAGACACTCGCATACACCAGTGGCCACAGCCTCTTCGCCCAGATACAGATGGACGAAGCCGGGGATTTTGCCGTCTGCAAACATCCCTTGGGCTTTTGTCTCAAACTCGCGGATGCGCATCATCCGCAGATACATGTCTTTCATGGATTCCTTGGATACGTTCATTTGATGACCTCCTCATATAAATTTGAAAACTAATCAGTGCCCCTAGACCTCGACTTCGACAACGGCAATTGCCGCCTCGATGCTGTCGTCCCGGTCTCCGAACCGGGGCAGGTACAACCCCGGCACGTTCAGGCCGCCTTCCACAGCCCGGACCTCCACCTTCCCGATGGGCAGACAGGCAGCGACAGCCTGCAGGTCCACTTCATTCGGTCGGGAGACGGCCACGGTCACGCGGATTCGCACGTCCCGATCCAGATCCTCCAGACCGAGCACCTCGGACAATCCACACAGACAACTGCGGGATACCGCGTCCCGGACGGCTTTTTCTGCAGCTTTACTGACGTTTTGACCGTGAAAATCCGTGCCCATGCCAAACTCAATGATGTAGCGACTCATCTGTTCACCTCCTCAGGCGCAGCCGGTCCTATTGGGTACCTTGTCTTACTTATAAGCAAGTTCCGTGCCAGTTCTGCGGATACGTAGAGGAAAGTGAAGTATTTATAAATAAAGTCAAAAAAATGGAAAAGAATTATGAGATTTTACGGATATCTATCGCGGATTTGGACAAAAAAAGACACCGTCCGTGAGAAAAGGAAGGATGCCCTGGTCCTTATCTCATGGACGATGATATTTTCTCGCGATTACTATGAGAAAATGAGAATTTATTTTCTTATGCTTTTAGGCTCCACTCCCCAGCGTTTGCACATTCGATAGAAGGTAGCGCGGCTGACACCCATAGCAGAAGCGGCATCCTCCACGCGGCCGCGGGCGGTCTGCAGCGCACACAGTACTCTGCCGCGCTCATCTTGATCTCCAGCGGATTCCTTTCCGTGGGGGACGCCTGTACCCATTGCATAGCAGAAATCCTCCGCTGTCAGTGTATCTCCTCCGCTGGCGTAGAAAGTTCGCTCAATGCTGTTTTGCAGTTCCCGCACATTGCCGGGCCAATCGTAACTCACCAGGGCGCGCAGAAACCCTTCCGACATTTCCCGGCGCTGATCGGGATAGCGCTGGTTAAACCGGTTCAGAAATTCCTGCGCGCAGTAGACGATGTCCTGCGGTCGCTCCCGCAAAGGCGGAATGTTCAACTTCAGGACGTTGAGCCGATAATATAGATCCTGCCGGAAACGGCCCTGCTCCGCCTCGAGGCGCAGGTTGCGATTGGTGGCGGCAACCACCCGCACGTCCAACTTTTTCTCTTGGCTTCCGCCCAACCGGCGGATCTGCAGTGTCTCCACCGCCCGCAGCAGTTTTGCCTGAAACTCCAGAGGCATTTCCCCAATTTCATCCAGGAACAGTGTCCCGTGGTTTGCCAGCTCAAATTTACCCGGGTTGCCTTCCTTTAACGCACCGGTGAACGCACCCTTTTCATAGCCGAACAGCTCGCTTTCGATCAGGTCGCGGGGCAATGACGCACAATTCACCGCCACAAAAGGACCGTGGGCACGGCTGCTTTCATTGTGGATGGCCTGGGCAAAAAGTTCCTTGCCAGTGCCGCTCTCACCCTCGATCAGGACGCTGCCGTCATAACGGGCGTATTTCTGTGCCAGCAGGATGGTTTTTCTCATCAGAGGGTCCTTGACATAGATGCTGTCAAAGGTATAGTTGGCCCGGTTGCCGGAGACCTTGTTGACGGAATCAATCAGATGCTCCTGTTTTTTCAGGGAAACGGTGAAGGTCCTGCTGCTGGCATCCAGTGTGGGTGCGACGGAAGCGCTGCAATAATAGGTGTTGCCGCCGATCAGCAAGCGGGTGTCATTGGTGAAGTAGCGGTCGCCCCGGTCCCATTGCTGAATTTGGCCCCAGTCCAGGTCGGGCATGATTTCGCGGAAATCCATAGCCTCCAACCCGGGCAAAGGTAAACCCAGAAACCGAACGGCGGCTTTGTTGGCCCAGACAGGACTGAACCGGTCGTTCAGCAGAATGATGCTCCCATCCATGCCATCCAGAGCTCCGCGCATCAGCCGGGTGCTGTGGAGGCGGATCAGCATGGTCTCGATACTGAATGCGGCAGCCACTACCAAAGCCAGCGTATGCAGATGGGCCTCGTGTACATCTCCCGACAGATCCAGACAGCCAATGACCTCTCCGTCAATGCCATGGATGGGCGCAGCGGAGCAAGTCCAATTGTGATGGGAGGTGCAGTAATGCTCCGGCCCAACCATCTGGATAGCCGTGTCATAGTCCAGCGCCACGCCGATGGCATTGCTGCCCACCTCCAGATCGTTCCACAGGGCCCCTTTCAGAAAGCGGAGGTCCGTGGACATTTTATGAACGGCCGTGTCGCCGATGGCTTCCATCACATATCCCACACTGTCCGTCAGTACCAGCAGAAAATGAGACCGCTCCACAATTTCGTATACGCTGTGCATAATGGGCAGCGCGGTGTCCAGCAGATCTTTGTTCTCCGCCAGAATGCTATGGAACGTAGCCTTATCTGCCTGTTTTCCCTTCCCGGCCCATGGATCCAGCCCATAGCGCTGACATTTGCGCCAGGATTCCGCCACCACCGGCTGCATCTGGGGATCCAGCTCGCCGGTATCCACAAAATGTTTCCAGATCTGCTGTAAAATCTCAATTTCCACGAGAAATCCCTCCAATCGGCGTAATGCTCACGGGCGCGCTCTCTTATTCTCAATTATAGAGAAAAAAATCAAAAGTGCAAGGGATGACATGCGACAAAATCGCAAATTTTCTCATGTGGAAAAGAGAAGGGCATATTTAATTATGAACATAAAGCGTTGTCTTGCCGATCAGAAGACAATCCGGTTTTGAGTGACGGCCGGTATAACGCTGCTATGCACGGCTGAACAACTGCGAAGCCCCGAATTATGATTGGAACAACTGAAGTGCCCCTTCTCAACATATCGGACGGCCTCAGCCAGCGGCATATCCCAGGTTTTTTCTGATTGGGCTTTCCCCAACGTATAGCCTAGATCCGCATCTGACTTTCATTTGTTCAGATTGTCCGCTCCGGAGTGATCCTTCTCCCCTCACAGGTTCGTCAGCACAGTCATTTGCCTGAGAAAACCAGTTAAAATACATATCTGAAACTCAAACGGACGGAGCCTTGGTCGAAGGCTCCGTCCGTTTTCTATTTTATTGTAAAAGACACTTCAGAACGGTCAATCAAAGACTTCCCGCTGGAAGGGGTCCTGCATTAAACGTACGTCCTGAATACTCTGGAGCAGAGCGGCTCCTTTGGCAGCTGCTTCCCGGTATCCCCAGTAATTATTTTCGACAAACGGGAGATGATAAACGGCCAGATGCTTTGGCCGGATGTACTGTTCAATGAACTGTCGCCCTTTCCGAAGGGTTACCCATGGAAAATCCAGAAGAGCTAAATCAATGGATAAATTCCCCACAAATTTAGCCAGTCCCGGATTGGCAACTGCGCAGTCGCCCGCGATCAGAATATGGAACCCATCGTCGTCAATGATGCAGCCATAGTTTGAAATAGTGGCATACTGTACGCCCTCATGGGTCAGGTGGGCAAATTCCATCGTAAGGCCAAGCAGCCGAAAGTGGCACCGTGCTCCGGTCAAAAGGATCTGATCCGGGAACTCCTTTTTCGGTAGAATTAATTTGGCGTCGGGAAACCGCTTTCTGGCTTGAATTGTAAGGTCCCGGGAATAGTGATCAGGGTGACAGTGGGTATAGAAAATGACGTTTGGGTCTGTAAAATCCGGATGCGTCTGCAAAGTTTTCCAGATGGCAGGTGTTACGGCGGAAAACCCAGGAGTTTGCTGATTATGCAGAACGTCAGACCAAATGCGGACCGACCCGCAATGCAGCGCCACACCCGCGTTGGCACTGAGAGTAAGCTGATGGTGAAACATGAAAAACTCCTTTATTAAAAAGCTGGTTTCCACCGTATCTATTGCTCCCCCGATTAAACCTTGCCAAAACTTATGTGGCGTAGGCAGTGGATGCTGCACGAAAAAAACCTTTGATTTTTTCAGGCCTAAGCTGAACGGACTTGAGATGTGAGCGAACATTGTGTTCCAGTTCAGCCTCAGAGCGAGGACTGGGCCGATTACCGATGCCTCGTTTAAGGTCACTGTTGAGTAATTAATCTGGGTTATATTCCTGGAGAAGTCAAGAACAGTGCAGAATGTGAACACCCAAAATCTGCAGCTTAAGCGGCCAGGCCTCTGGCGGCCTAACGATGCATGGCTGGCGGGAGGCCGCCGGGGTTGGAGGTGTAGATTCGCTGGCGGTTATAGTGCGTCGTGTTATAGACTTTGCCGTCAGCGGCAGTTGTTCGGAATTTCCGAACAACTGAATCCTCAGTCAGTTCGCCATCCTCAAAAATATGCTTAATATGCTCGCTGATATTAGATTTTCTGGTCTGATACAATTCACATAGCTGTGCCTGCGTAAGCCAGACCGTTTCGTCCTCCATACGGACATCAATATGCGTCAGACCATCATCGGTCTGATAAATCATAATTTCGCCCTTTTCCTCCGAGGAAGAGGTTGGTCTTGAGCTCATGGTAAACACCTCGCTTACGTCTGCTCTGCAGACTATTTCTTCGTTTCATTATACCACGTGAATTTCTGCCTGCCTACATGGCCTTACCAAACAAGGGTTAGAATGATCATCCCGCTTCTATGCCATCGAAGAGTTTTCCGTTGATATGAAGAATATCGTCAATAGGAATGCTTGTTCCTTCGCGCAAAATCACTGCACGCTCATAGTCGTCAAGCTTTTTTACCGTGCCGGAGACGCTTACATATGCGCCGCCGGCCTTCTTTTTGTCCGGCATAAAGTAGGTGATCGTCACTTCTGTCGGCGTGGGCAGGCGCTCCTGCACCAGCGTCAGCCGCTGGTCGATAGCGGCTTTTTCGCCCTCGTCCAACTCAATGCGCCGATCCGTCAGGCGGGCGGTTTCTTCTACCGCAGCTTCATAGCCGGTCAGCGCGGCAAAGGGAGAAAACTGCGCTGCACGGTCAAGCCAGGACATGGGCGGATGCCGTTCCGAAACATGGTGCGGCAGAGGAAGAATATCATCGTAAGGCGTGTTCATGCTTTGTGTCCTCCGATCTGCCCATTGCGCTGAATGGTGGTCGCCCCCTCCTGCAAGCTGGTTCCTTTCAGAATGGCGTTCTTCCCGTATTTCTCCTGAATTTGCAGCATGGCGTGCTGCATCCGCTTCTCGCGCTCCAAGTCAGAAGCTTCACGCTGACGCTTCTCCTGCTCGGCGGCGTAATCTGTGAACAGGTCAAGCTGTTCAGTTTCCGGCTGCCCGGCGGCCTCGCTTTCCGGAACGACATGGTTCGCCGTGAGATAAATGCGGCGCACCAGCAATTTGGGGTTCATGATGCGGTCGAAAAGCGCCATCACCGCCTCGACAATGAGCTTCGTAGAGGAGGTCTGCCGGTCAAGATTGGCTGTACCGTGGGCGTGCTTCGGGATCTTCCTGCCATAGCGGTCTGTGGTCACTTCACCGCTGTAACTGCTGCTGACGGCGGGGCCGGTGAGATTTTCGATGTCGTAGCCCACGGTCAGTACCAGCTGGTCTGTCACAAGCTCCTTGCGTACCAGATCAAGAACCAGCAGCTCCGTCATCTCCCAAACGACCAGCTTTGCTTTCTCGAAGGAATAGGGACACTGTAATACTTGACCGGAGCCGACACTGTTTGATTCCGGTTTATATGCCTTGATGTCAGCGATAGTACAAGGTTCCCAGCCCCAGGCGTGATCGATGAGCAGCTCCGCATTGACGCCAAACAGCTGATAAAGCCGTTCCTCGTCGCGGATAGAGCAACGCGCCACATCGCCCATGGTAAAGATTCCGTTTGCCTCCAACTTTTTCGCATAACCTTTGCCCACGCGCCAGAAATCTGTTAGAGGACGGTGCGTCCACAGCTGTCTGCGATAGGACAGCTCGTCCAGCTCCGCAATGCGCACGCCGTTCTTGTCCGGCGCGATGCGCTTGGCCCCGATGTCCATAGCGATCTTGCAGAGATAGAGGTTTGCCCCGATGCCTGCTGTGGCCGTAATACCCGTGGTTTTCAGCACGTCCTGAATGATCGTCATGGTCAGCTCTCTGGCGGTGCAGCGATAGGTGGCAAGATAATCGGTGACGTCCATGAATACCTCGTCAATGGAATAGACATGGATATCTGCGGGCGAAACATAGTTAGCCGGCGAGGTTTTCATCGTATCCGAAATGGCCGGACTCTATAATTATGTATTTGCCGTATTCCTCTGGGGTACGCACCTTGGGGATATAGTCGAACATCTCCAACTTTTTCGCAAGGTTGGTGATCTGATTGGCTTGCTCCGGTTTAGCGAGTGCTACAACCGCTCCCAGCTTTTCATGGTCGGCAGGGCTTAACTGCTCAATGGCACGGCACATCTCATTGAGATCCGACAGACTTTCATTCTCAAAGTCCAGCGCCGCATCAACCTCCTCTGGCAACTCGCTTTCCATAAAACGTATGCACAGATCGCCATAGTTGTCGATACCGGCGCGAAACATGGCGCGCTCGAGCTGTGTCTGCGATACAGGCAGATAGAGATAGACCGCTGAGCTGTCTACCGGCGCGTAGCGGGAAGCCATCTCCAGCTCCATTAAGCAGTCCTCATAGCGATATTCCGGGAAATTACGGCCGTCATAGATCTGCGACATTTCAAAGCCGTTGTCATAGACCACGCCGTAGGGGGTGACCCGTCCCACCGCGCCCTCCAGAAGTGCCAGCGCAATTTCACGGAAATCCTTGTTTTTCATTTCTTCAACAGCCGCAGAACCGCCGTTTATTGTCAGGTAGTGTCTGCGGCCCAGAGACTCCAGGCCCCTGAAATCTGTAGCCACGGTGGCCTCCTGACAGCAGAAACTCAGATTGATGAACTCGTCGATGCCGTGGAGATCGAGCCGTGAGGCCATTCCCTGAAATTGCACTTTCTCGTACTCATCAAAGCTGTCCAGCCGCTTTGCGAGGTAGTCTATTTCGTCGAGGTTGGCGTTGGAACGCTCCAATCGCTTGAGTGCCGACAGCTCCCTGCGGATTTCCTCAATTCGGCAGTCCTGCTTGACCGCATCGCCGATCTCCAGCGGCTCCAACAGATCTATGGTGCTTCCATAGTCGCTGTTTTTGACTGGGAAGGGAATTGTGGCAACGCCGTATTGGGGGTGGTTAGGATTCGCGAGTACTGCTTGCAGCATTTCATTTTTCCTCCTGCCTTCTATTCATTTTCTCTGTGATAGACCGTATGCAGTCACCGTCGCCGCCCCAGCAGATGAAGCCGTGGGCCGGATAGGGACAGCCGTCGCAGCGCGCAAATACGGTGCAAGTCGGGCTCTCTGCTTGCACGGACGAATGTTCCGGCGCAAACAGAAACGGCCATTTGTGGCGATAGAGCCTATTTTCCATGACAGATTCCTTCCTGAACACAAAAAACGCCGAAGCTTTCAATGGAAAACTCCGCGCTTTTGGCTCTGATTTACTTTTACATGGTCGGCTGAGAAAATGCGGATTGCACCTGCGCCATCCGCTGCTGTAAATTGGGGGCAAGCGTTTCTATCTGCTCCTGCGTTTCGCGGAGCAGCGTTTCCTGATCGCAGGTGAGCTCGTTCTGGTCATCCAACACAGCCTGCACACAGCGGGACAGCTCTGTCAGCTGCTCGGGCGAGAAAAGCTGTCCTCGCCGAATCAAACCGCTGCGCACGGCAAAATCCTGCTTGGCAGCGATATAGTTATTCGACATGTAGTGCCCCTGTGTCACTCCGGTTTTCTCGTAATCCCAGTCCCAGGTGACGAACTGAACGCCATACCGGGTGGCGTGACCGGCAAGGACAACACCGTTAAAATCGGCCAGCAGCCTGTACGTCTTGTCCAGCCCCTGCGCCTTGAGAAGCGGAGCCGCATCCATGAGCTTGATATACTCCGACACAGTTTCCGCAGTCTGGGTTACTTCGTGCAAAGCATCTTCGCGCTCCACGCTTCCGATATCCGCGTCCCGGTATCTGACGCTGCCGGTTTCGCTGATCCGGCAGAGGGGAAGCCTGTCTACCAATACGGGCAGTAGTCCATTGTCAGGGACGGAAGTATCATAGCCGTCTCGCCGCAGGGCGATGCCGATCTCCGTAAAAAAATCAGTCCTATTTTTCGAATCATTCTGTTCCATTCCGTTCACTCCTTAAATTGCATTTTTATAAAACAAAAAGGCCAGCATTCTTTGCAGAATGTTGGCCCTGAGCACCCTATTGTACTTCTGGGGAGAAGTTCGATTTTTCTTGATATTGCAATACTTTTGGAAATTTAGATGCGAACCGAGCGCAGGGTATGGTTCGCAACTTCGAAAGTTTTGGGGCTGTTTTGCCTGTGGCATTTTAGGGATGGCTTTTGAGTCAATTCTTGCCCTCTTTTTCACATGGGAAAATAGGATGCGAACCAGGCGAGGCCAATTTCACGAAAAAGCGTGGAAGCGGCAGGTTCGCAGGCCCTCAAAATCCTCCAAAAAGTTATGAAAAAGCGGTTAAATCAATCGATTTAACCGCTTTCTTGGTGGAGACGAAGAGGATCGAACTCTCGACCTTACGGATGCGAACCGTACGCTCTACCACGTGGAGCTTATTGCATCCACGGTTCTCCGGGGATGCGAACCGGGTGGGTGTCGTTTGAAATTCCTTGGCTGGGATGCGAACCGCGCGCGTTCAAGTATTACTATTATACAGGCAAACACTATTCCAGTGATTTTGGTTATAGTCAGGCTTAACTAAGCATATGCGTCCAACACTAATTGAAAAAGTCCTATCGGTTATTTGTGGACTGAAGCGCAGATAACCGTATTAATCGACAACTAATCATTGCAATAATTGAAAGTGCGTTGTAGAATTAAGTGAATTTTGTTGAATGCGAGGTGTAATCATGGCAATAACCGTTCAACATCAAAAAGAATCCCTTGGACAGGCTTATGTGAGAGCCGTTGTGGCAAAAGCAGGCTTTAATATAGCTGTATCTGAACATGATTACGGAATAGATGGTTCAATCAAAGAAGTGCGAGAGATTCGGCCGGGTAGACATTTTGAAACAGGAATCGGGATAAACTTTCAACTTAAGAGTTCATCGAATATTACAGTTGAGGACGACTTTCTTGTATATGACATTGAAAGTAAGGCTTACAATGATTTGGTTTATGACGGCACCGTATTTCCAAACATCTTAATTCTATTTGTAATGCCTTCAAATGAAAATGAATGGTTATCCGTTGAACGGGAAAGATTGCAGATAAGACAGTTTGCTTTGTGGCATTCATTGAAAGGATTACCTCAGACTGACAATGATGCGAGGAAACGGATACGAATTCCTTTGGAACAAATACTTACGCCTGATAATTTGAGTAGCCTTATGGATAAGGTGAAAGGAGGCCAGCCGCTATGAGTTATTTGTTGAGAAAAGAACTACACGGAATTACGGCAGATTCTATTGAAAAATTTCTTTTATTAACCGGCTGGGAGCGCGAGGGAAATCTGCAAAACACACACTTGCGGATTTTTGCGAATAAGAGCGATCAATCATTTAAAATTGCAGTACCTGTGAAAGAAGATGCGACGGATTATTATGAGAGAGTTTACGATTTGGTTCGTATGCTTAGTGTTTACTCGGATAGTCCAGAGGAAGAAATCATTGATTCTCTAAAAAGCGCTTTTACAGACCGATTGCAGTTTAGAATTATCACTGAGACCAGTAAAAACGGAAAAATTCCGCTTGATTATGCAGCACGTTGTTTAGAAGGGCTAAAAGACTTAGTATTATATGCCGCATGCGCAGAGGAAAACGCAAGTCCAATCTGTGCAAGAACTTGCAATATGGCAAAAACTCAACTCGAAAAATTTGAATTTGAACAAACAGAGGTGGGTAGTTTTATTTTCAATGTAGGCGTACAAGTTGCAAATGCAGAGAATGAGCAGCTATATTTGGAAGAAATTGCTCCCCCACCAGATGAGCCACCAACCCACAAAATAGTTAAGCGCATAGAAACTGCAATACAGCAAGTTAACAAGGTAGTTAATAGAGAGATTTCAATTTCCAATCTCGTGGAAAATGCCTTTGTAGATGGAATTACTGCGAATATGTGTGATGCTTTGTCAAAAATAAGGCCCTTAGAAGGTGAAGATATTACTCTTGAGACATCTGTATACTATGCTGAAGCAATTACTCGAGAAATTTCACCACCGAGGAAATGCACCCTTGATAATGTGCATTTTGCACTTGTTGAAGAAATATCGAAACGGTACAAAGACTGCACGCTGGTAGAAGATGTTAGCCTTTCGGGGACAATAAAAATGCTATCAAAGTACGCGATTTCAAATGAAGAAGCGGAAAATAAAATCCGCCTTTTGACAAAATATGACGGTCAAACACGAGCTGTCGATCTTACTCTATCAGCCGTAAATCATGCCAAAGCTTGTGATGCATATCGCGATGACAAAGAAGTTACCGTTGAGGGAACCATCGACAAGAGCGGAAAACATTGGTTTTTTAGTGAAGTTACGGCCTTTCGAGTTGAAGAATGAGGTCATAACTAGCAGGGAATTTAACGCAGATGCCGGACACAGTGGTGCTTTGCCCACTTTTGTCCGGCATCTTTTACTTTGCCATAGTTAAAATAAAATCAGATACTTTACAATATCGAGAACGTATCCAACTTGAACAACTCCCCGGAGATCTGCGAGATCTCGTCGATTGGAATAACTTCGTGGCTGTTAAGCACTATGACTCTCTCGTATTCGTCAATCTTTTTCACTGCTCCGGTGACGCTTTTGTATGCGCCGCCGGATTTCTTTTTGTCGGGTATAAAGTAGGTGAGTGAGACCTCCGGGTGCTCGGCGATGTATTCCTGAATCATTTGCAGGCGCTGGCTGATGGCTTCTTTCTCATCTTCGGACAGCTCAACTTTTTCGTCGGTCTGCCTGCTGGTTTCTGCGACAGCTGCATTGTAGCCCGTGAGCGCTGCAAAGGGAGAAAACTGCGCAGCGCGGTCATGCCTCGACATCTGCGGGTGGGCCGTGGAAATAGGATGCGGCAGATTGATGATATCGTCGTATGCGCTACTCATGCCTTATGACCTCCGATCTGCTTGTTGCGCTCAATGGTTTTCGCACCTTCCTGCAAATTCATGCCTTTGAGGATCGCGTTCTTGCCAAACTTCTTTTGGATACCCAGCATAGTGCGCTGCATCTTGCGTTCACGTTCCAGCTCGGCTTCCTCAAGCTCCTTTTGCGCGTAGTCGGTAAACATATCAAGCTGCTCAAAGGACGGTTTTGCAGCGTCGCGCTCATTCACCACATGGTTCGCCGTGAGGTATACCCGCCGTACCAGCAGCTTTGGATCGACGATGCGGTCATAGAGCGATAGAACCGCGTCCATGATGAGCCGCGTGGAGGAGGTCTGGCGGTCTAAATTGGCTGTGCCGTGTGCTGACTTGGGTACACTCCGCCCGTAGTGGTCAGTGGTGACCTCTCCGGTGTAGTCGCTCGTCAGGCTCTCTACATCGTATCCAACGGTCATGACGATCTGATCGGTCACGAGCTGCTTATCTACAAGGTCAAGAACCAAAAGTTCGGTCATTTCCCGGACGATTAGCTTGCCTTTCTCGAAATCATAGGGACATCCGAGTACCTGCCCCGCGCCAAGGCTGTTCGACTGCGGTTTATAAGCTCTGATATCCTCTATTGTGCAAGACTCCCAGCCCCACGCATGGTCGATCAAAAGCTCTGCGTTGATGCCAAACAGCTTATAGAGAAAGTCTTCATTGTAATAATCCGTTTTCTTTCCGATTGAACAGCGGGCAATATCGCCCATTGTGTACAGACCATTTGCTTCCAGCTTTTTCGCATAGCCTCTACCCACGCGCCAGAAATGGGTCAGGGGACGGTGCGACCAGAGCTTTTGACGGTACAACATTTCATCCAGTTCCGCAACCCGGACACCGTCCTTGTCTGCGGGAATATGCTTTGCTTCAATATCCATCGCTATTTTGCAAAGGTAAAGGTTCGTCCCAATGCCTGCTGTGGCGGTAATGCCTGTGGTGGCAAGAACATCGTGGATCATCCTCATGGCAAGCTCTCGTGCCGTGAGATGATAAGATGCAAGATAGCGCGTCGCGTCAATGAACAGCTCATCGATAGAGTACACATGGATGTCCTCCGGCGCGATGTACTTGAGGTAGATCGCATAGATTTGGGTGCTGACGGACATATACTTTGTCATCTGCGGTGTAGCGACAATATAGGAAAGCGCCAGCGAAGGACCAGACTTCAATTCCGGTGCATTGGCAGACTGCCCGGTAAGCTGCTGCCCAAGCGCTTTACTTTTCCGCAGGGCGTTAACTTCCTTGACCTTCTCCACAACCTCGAACAGCCGCGCACGCCCCGGTATGCCGTAGGCTTTCAGCGACGGCGACACGGCAAGGCAGATGGTTTTCTCTGTCCGGCTGGCGTCGGCGACAACAAGGTTTGTGGTCATCGGGTCAAGTCCACGCTCCATACATTCGACAGAGGCATAGAAGGATTTGAGGTCAATGGCGATATAGGTTTTTGAGCTGCCCTTCATGATTTCTCACATTCTTTCAGCCACAAGAGAAGACCTCGGCATCCATCCTCAACATCGCGCCATGTCATGTCGAAATCGCGTGTATACCACGGATCAGCAACATCACCGGGTCGGTCGGTGTAATCCATCAGTAGATGCAGCTTCCCAGCGTAGTTCCCCCCGCAGATACGGTACATATTGCGGAGATTCTCCGCGTCCATGCCGATAAGCAGATCGTAATTGTCGTAGTCGCGGTTCGTGAGCTGCCGTGCCGTGTGGCCTTTGCAGGAGATGCCATGCTCGGCGAGCTTCTCCTGCGCCGGCGGATAGACCCAGTTTCCAATTTCTTCTCTGCTGGTTGCCGCCGACGCAATTTCAAACCGCTCCTCAAATCCAGCCTTCTTCACCATGTCCTTCATCACAAATTCCGCCATCGGACTGCGGCAGATATTGCCGTGGCAGACAAACAGTATTCTCATAACAACTTTCCTCCGGGAAGTCTATTTCATGCACAGTATAGCATGGATCGGCGTTTGCGTCGAGCGGAAAGCACTTATGAACATCGATATATTCAACAAAGATTTGAGCGCCTGCCGATTTATACTGGCAGGCGCCCTGCGCTGGGGGAAAAGGAAAAAGGAGAGGAAGGTGAGAGGTATCAATGTTATTCCATAGTGGAAATTACAAAGCCGTGTTTGCTTTGAACGGCTTACTGCATTTCCATTCCGCTGAGATACTGTGCTTCGGAGATGTTAAATTTGATTTGAATGCCGTAGTCGCGGGTCAGCGTGACCGCCTTGACCAGATAACCCGCAATCACCTTTTTCTCGTCAATGGAGGCATTGCTAAACACCTCTGCCCATGAAAGAAGCTGCTGGTGCTGTTCTTGCAGTTCGGTGCTCAGCGATTCTGTGTCCATAATCTCACGCTGGAGATCTGTCACTTTATCCGTCAGACCATCCACCTTTTCCTGCACGACGTCCATGCGCTTTTTAATTTGCTCCGGTGTGAATACACAGGTGCCCTCAATGGAATCCAGCATCAGGTCTTCCCATTTGGCAAGCTCTTTCGTGCTTTTTTGCAATTCCACTCGCGCTTTTTTAAGCTGCTTCTGGGCATCATCCGTGGCGGCGCCGGTCTGCCGCTCCAGCAGTTTCTGACTGTCAACCGATTTGGCCTTTTGAAAAATACTCCGCAGGATGGATTCTACGACCTCGTCAACCTTCTGCGCCCGATAGGTCGTTGGGCCGTCGCACTGATCTTTGTGCTGGGTGCGGTTGTAGCACTTATAAATCGAAATCCGCTCATCACACCCAGCATGATGCGTCTTTCTGGCGGAAGACGCAAAAATGCGACCACCGCAGTGGCCGCAATAGATATTTCCGGAGAGAAGAGCGTTTCCAGATACGCGCCGTGGATGATTGCGAGGAGGACGGGATACCGTGGTTTCATCGCCGTTGTCCAGCGTGACGATCTCATCGCCCTCGCCGCTTTCCGTGCAGCTCTGTAAGTAGGTGGTTGTGCGCTGATTTCGCATTGTTTCAATGCGACGATACTGATCTGGCAAGATGATCTGAATTTCAGAGAAAATCTCCGACTGCGTTTCACCACTGCGGAGGATGCCCACATAGGTAATATTGCGAAGGATGTTCTGGATTGAGGAGTAATGGAACGGCTCCTCTGTGCGCTGATTCACGATACCGGCACTATACAGCTCCGATGAGATTCGCCGTCCGCCGTAGCCGAAATGATCCGCAAAATCGAAAATGCGCTGGATAACGGCTGCTTCGTCAGGTTCAATTTTCAAATCATAGAGTTCTTTGTTCTTCTTGCCCAATCTACCGTTTTTCACGAGCTGATATCCATAAGGGACGCCTCCGCCGCGCCAGCGACCTTCCTGTACGATCTGGGCAAGGCGTGTTTTCACGCGGACGGAGGTTTTCAAGCTCTCGCCGGATGCCTGCCAATAGCGGATGTAGTTCATCAGCTTGTCCACATGAGTGTCGAACTTCTGCTGGCCTTCCTTGGCGCTCCAGACCTCAATGCCGTTCTTATCGAACCATTCCACAACGAAGGGCGTTTCATCCTCCTTACGGCCCAGGCGGTCAAACATAAATACCAGCAGGATATCAAACTTGCCGGCGACTGCGTCCTTCTGAATCTCCTGAATTGCGTCGCGGTCTTTGGCGGAAACCTTGAAGCCGGACACGCCCTTTTCGAAAAACTCATTGACAATTTCCCAATCCATGTTTTGAGCAAATTCGTGGCACTCCTGCTTCTGCATGGGGATGTCATCTTTTTCGACCTGCCCTTTTGTGGAAACACGGTACAGGCAGTATACACGCTTTTTCATCGGGCCACCTCCTGAGCCTGCTTTGCATAGATGGATTTGAGAAGATCCCACACACGCTGACACGCCTGCGTATCCTCCTTGGGTGCAAACGAAAGCTGCACGCTGATGCCGTTGACCAAAATTGTTTTAGATGTCGTCATCTTCGTCCGCTCCTTCCTCGTTCAACGCTTGTTGGAACGCTTCGATTGCCTCATCCGGCTCGGAATGAAGCTGAGACAGCAGATCTGCCGCAATCTCCAACGAGTGCAGCAGTTTCTCCAGATTTTCCACGTCGAGGCATGGATCGGGGCAAAGGACGATTGCGCCGTTTCCGTAGATCACCTGCACGTCTGCATTCTGCGGAATGCCGGCCTGTTCCAGCAGGTCGGTGGGAATTGCAATCTGCCCATCCGCAGTGGCAGCGTCTATCCCGTCTTTTGTGAGCAGGAATTCCCGGAAGATGTTTGCTTGACCATCATCAGAGAGATAGGCCACACGCACCGTATCTCCGGGCTGAAGCCCCATTCCCGAAATTGCCTTGCGAGAGATTTTCAATGTGCCATGCTGACTGACCGTATAAGTCGTTTCAATGATCGTCATACTGGTTGCCTCCTAATAGTTGTTAATGCCACAAGCGCAGCGGCGACCATCATTGGGTGGTCGCCGCTGTGGTTTCTGACATTAAGTCGCTGCTCCATATTTGACACTACTCCCCTGAAGCTTGGGCAGCGGCGCAAACTGCGGCTGGTCGCCGCATCACGGGAATTACACCCCTCCGAGGATCGCTCCGAGCTGTCCCCATTGCGTGAAGCTGTGGCTGGACAGGAGTATCATTATCACTGCCGCTGTCATGGCGAAACGGCTTACCAATAGCCGCTTTTCGGTCGGACGTTTCCCGCTTTGCGCCTTTGATGTAATCGTTTTGACGAGATATACCCTGCCAGAGCTAATAAAAAGCTCTGGCAGGGTTTTCCCGCAGGCGGTCTTTGCGCGTCCACCGTTGTCGCTTGCCTTCCGGCACGGCAGATGATGTATTTGCGTCGCTGGATATTCAATTTTCAAGCTGCAATGAAAGGCTTGAAAAAGGCCTTTCACCTAACGCCTGAAAATCAAGGTTTTGGTACCCCACTTTTCAAAATTCTTTTCATTTTTTCCTTTGCCGAATGAACGGATTTGGCCACTTGCTTGTGGGAGCAGCCATCTAAGTGCCCAATTTGGCGATAAGTAAGCCCTTTAACAGTATGAAGGAGAATTCTCCGCTTCTCTGTTGAGGTAAGCACAGTAAGAGCGTCTTGAACTTGTTTGTGCGAGGCGTTCCGCTCCTGCGCCGACAAGATGGAGAGCAGCGTTTCCTCGGCTGACGGTGACTTTGCAACCTCATCGGATAAATCAGCAAGGAACATCAGATTGTCGGTGTAAGGACGTTCAGTCAACTCCGTTTGCCGATAATCTGCATTAGAACGCGTTTTCCAGCGCGTGAACTCAACATCGCTATCGAAGTCATCTCTCGTTATACGAATACTGTTGCCCACTGCGGACGAACAAACGATTGCGTCCTTGTCTGCCTTGTTTACTCCATAGTCGCTTTTGGCAAAATTCTTGCCCATAAGGGATTTCCTCCTTTTTTGATTTTGGTGAAAGCCAAAATCAGGAGGAGGAGATCTATCTCGCGGAAAAATGAAGCTCTTGAAATATGTATTCATGGTGCGAACTCCTTTTTGACGGGAGCCCGCACAACGTTTCTCCAAAGAAAAGGACGACAGGCGAGGTCACCCCGTCGGGGTGTTCCTCCGCACTGCCGTCTTTGCGTTCTGGCGGTTTTATTTAATTCAGGTTACAAGCTACTTATTGATGACCTCAATTTGTCCGGTGACATCAAGGTATAAGCGAGTTTCGCATCCGCGGCAAATAATGATTGCTCCAGTAGTTTCTTCAAATTCTGCAACAAGCTTACCGACCTTATTTCGAATTTCAGTCATTTCGCATACCTTCAAAAGTAGCAATTACAAATTATTTGTGTTTTTCTTTTGCGGAGCAGAAGTTTATCGAAAAAATGTTATAATCATTACAAGAGGCCGCATTCCCTTGTGGTTAATGCGATCTTTCTTGTTGACTACCCAAAATTATCACAGAACCGACAATAAGTAATTTGCGCAAAGTTTATGGATAGTTTGACAATTGTTTAAGCGTGGGAGGGGCGGGCATGGTCGAAAATGCGCTAACCATTAAGGCTTTTGGCTTCTACTATATTGATTTTTTGCTTGGTAATCATGTGGTTTACCTTCTTCTGAATTTTAATATTGACAAAATTTAATTTGATGCATATACTAATAACATATTAAATAATTTTGATACGAGGTGATAACTTGGAAACTATATATGAAGACCACGCAAAGGTGTTTAAGGCGTTTTGCGATGAAAAACGCTTGCGCATACTTGAGCTGCTGCGCGGTGGTGAAAAGTGCGCGTGTAAGCTATTGGAAAATTTGGATATAGGTCAGTCGGCGCTATCTTATCACATGAAGATTTTGGTTGAGTCGGGCATTGTGGAGAGCCGACAGGAAGGAAAATGGACGCACTATAAAATTAGCGAAACGGGCAGCGCCTATGCTGGCACTTTGTTGAAGGAGCTAACAACACCAAACTCTGTGATTGCAGAAAACAATTGCTACAAAAGATAAAAGCCATCGTGAAGATGGCTTTTTACGGGCATAATAAATCTAAAATATTTGATATGATTGTCCTTTATTAGAAAGTGAGGCTTTATATAGCATGCAAATATTAAAAGTAATCTGGGACTTCTTTCAGGGGCAAATACTTGCAATGAAATGGCTGAACAGTGTCATTGGCAGCGGTTTGTCGGCATTGGGGCTGGACTTAAACAACCGCTGGGTCGGTAGCATTCAGTTCTTTTTGTATGACGTTATTAAAATTACGATACTGCTGTGTTTCTTGATTTTTCTCATCAGTTATATTCAGAGCTACTTTCCGCCGGAACGCAGCAAGAGAATACTTGGCCGCTTCCATGGGATCGGAGCAAACAGTGTAGCTGCTTTGCTCGGCACGGTCACACCCTTTTGCTCTTGTTCCTCCATTCCGCTGTTCATCGGCTTCACATCGGCGGGACTTCCGGTCGGCGTGACGTTCTCGTTCCTGATATCTTCCCCTATGGTAGACCTCGGTTCTCTGCTCCTTTTGATGAGCATATTCGGCGCGAAAGTGGCTGTTATATATGTTATTTTTGGCCTGATTGTAGCCGTCATCGGCGGCTCTCTGATTGAAAAAATGGGCATGGAGAAATATGTGGAAAGCTTCATCCTAACAGCGGGTAGCGTGGATATTGAATCCCCTGATCTAACAAAAAGAGACCGTCTGATTTATGCAAAGGAGCAAATGCTTGCAACTTTCAAAAAGGTGTTTCCATATATCCTGATCGGAGTTGGTATCGGCGCGATTATTCATAACTGGATTCCAGAAGAATGGGTTGCATCCGTACTCGGAAGTAACAATCCGTTTGGTGTCATATTGGCTACGCTCATTGGCGTCCCGATGTACGCCGACATCTTCGGCACGATTCCGATTGCAGAAGCTCTGTTCTATAAAGGCGCTCAGCTTGGAACCGTGCTGTCCTTCATGATGGCTGTAACAACTCTGTCCCTGCCTTCGATGATCATGCTGCGCAAGGCAGTGAAACCTAAGCTGCTGGCTGTTTTCATTGCGATTTGCACGGTTGGAATCATCATGGTCGGATATTTATTCAACGCCTTTCAGGCGCTAATCGTATAAGGAGGAAAGAAATTATGGCAAAGACCTGGTATCCTGTGATCAATTATATGTCCTGTATGGAGTGCGGCACCTGTGTCGCAAAGTGTCCCCACGGTGTCTATGACACTGCAAAGGCTCCTTCACCTATTGTAAAAAATCCCGAATCATGTGTTGATCATTGCCATGGCTGCGGCAACCGCTGCCCGGTTGGAGCGATTACCTATGTTGGCGAGGATACAGGCTGGACGCCTCCAAGCGGAGAACAAATAACGGAGGAATCCTGCTGCTCTTGCGGATGTGAAGCGGCTTCTGAAAAGAAGATTGTAGTTGAGTATCTCTATCTTGACCTTCAGACCTGTGACCGCTGCATCGGGACGGACAATGTTCTTGATGAAGTGATGTTGACGCTTACCCCCGCCCTAAAACTTGCTGGTTTTGAGGTTGAGTATCATAAAGTCGAGATGGGAACGGCGGAACTTGCAACGCAATATCAATTTCTTTCCTCGCCTACAATCCGTGTGAACGGTCAGGATATCTGCCAATCCGTCGCGGAGAACAGCTGCGGCTGCTGCAGCGATATCAGCGGAACCGATGTGGCCTGCCGGGTGTTTGAGTATAACGGGGAAAGCTATGAAGTACCACCGAAAGAAATGATTGCCGAATCCATCCTGCAAGCCGTGTTTGGGCAGTCCGACCCCGGCTGCTCCTGCGGCGGGTATGAGATGCCTGATAACTTGAAGGATTTCTTTGAAGGAAAGGAACTTAAGTCCGGATGCTCCTGTGGAGGTAACTGCTGCTAATGGATAAAAGGCAACTGATAAGGATTATTATGCCGATCTTCATTGTGATTCTTATCGCAGGAATTTGGGTATTTAAAAATTCGAATCCTGGTTCAGCCGACTCAGTTACGCCAAACAATAGCGAAGATTTTGCTTTAGAAACCGAGGCTATTGATCTAGATGCACTTACTGCTTATGGTTTACCTATTATTATTGACTTTGGCTCCGATTCCTGCATCCCCTGTAAGGAGATGGCTCCCGTTCTTGAAACCATGAACGCCGAAATGCAAGGAAAAGCCATTGTCAAGTTTGTTGATGTTTGGAAGCATGCGGAAGCAGCAGACGGTTTCCCGATACAGGTCATACCCACACAGGTTCTGATTAACGCCGATGGAACGCCCTATGTGCCAAGTGAGGCTATGGATGATTCAGGCATTGAGTTTAGCATGTATAGCTATAATGAAACCGGAGAGCATGCCTTCACCGCACATCAGGGCGGCTTGACAGAAGACCAGATGCGGGCTATTCTTGTCGACATGGAGGTGACCGAGTGACTGCAATATTGGAAAGTTTCTCAGAGTTAATAACAAGGAGCGGCTGGCTCGCGCCTTTGCTTGCGCTTCTGGCCGGTGTACTTACGTCTTTTACGCCCTGCTCACTTTCCAGTATTCCCTTAGTTATCGGTTATGTTGGCGGTGTAGGCCAGCGGGATACGAAAAGGGCGTTTTGGCTCTCCGTTACGTTCGCGGCAGGAGCCGCGGTTACCTTTACGGCATTAGGAGTTATTGCTTCACTGGCCGGAAAGCTAATGGGCACGTCGGCCTCGTGGTGGTACATAATTCTGGGTGGCCTCATGATCCTGATGGCCTTGCAGACTTGGGGCATATTTGAGATTATTCCGTCGAGCTATCTCATTTCGAAAAACACAAAGAAGGGATTTGTCGGAGCGTTTATTGCGGGTATCCTCGGCGGCATCTTTTCCTCGCCGTGTTCGACGCCAGTACTTATCGCGCTGCTTGCCATTGTTGCCGGAAAAGGAAGCATTCTTTGGGGCATACTGCTGTTGTTGCTGTATTCAATCGGGCACGGTATTCTCGCTATTGTCGCCGGAACATCGATAGGATTTGTGCAGAAACTTTCTTCCAGTGACAAATACGGCAGAGCAAGTGCGGTTCTGAAAATTGTGATGGGTACGATAATCCTGTTTATTGGCTTTTATATGTTCTATCTTGGATTCTAATAATTCTGAAAAGGAGATATTGATTATGGCATTGTTTGGAAAGAAAAGCAAAAGTGAAGAAACTCCCTCCTGCTGCTGCGGAGGCAACTGCGACGCGGAAAGCATGGCAAAGGCTGAAACGGCGAAGACTGAAGGTGCATCCGTAAAAATCTTAGGCAGCGGCTGTGCGAAATGCAACCAGCTTGAAGCGGCAACCAAAGCGGCGCTGGAGCAACTTGGAATGGATGCGGCGATCGACCATGTGACTGATTTCTCACAGATCGCAGCCTATGGCGTGATGACCACCCCCGCACTCGTTGTAGACGGTAAAGTGGTTTCCTATGGTAAGGTTCTGAAAACAGAAGAGGTCGCAAAAATTCTGCAGAAGGTCAGATGATTGGGGGCCCGGAAAGAACTTCAGGTCCTTTCCGGGTGTTCCATTTTAGAGGAGCACCTATGTTTACCTACATTTTATACGGTCTTGCGGGTACCGGCCTTGCAATATCATTTCTTAAAGACCGGAACAAAACGAAAATAGCACTAAAAAAAGCGTGGAAGTCGTTTGAAAACATTCTACCTCAATTTCTATCCATCTTGATCATTATCGGGCTTGCCTTGGCCATTTTAAGTCCTGAGACAATTACGGTTCTTCTCGGAACGCGCACAGGAATCTGGGGCGTACTCGGTGCGGCGATGATAGGGTCGATTACTCTGATACCGGGATTTGTCGCGTTCCCGTTGGCAGCCGCGCTTCTGAAGAACGGCGCGGGATATATGCAGATCGCGGCGTTCGTTTCAACGCTTATGATGGTCGGTATTGTAACCTTGCCGATAGAAATCAAAACCTTCGGAAAGCGAGCCGCGATGATCCGCAATATTGCGGCATTTGTGTTTTCTTTGGTCGCCGCGTTTGTGATTGGGGTGGTGCTGTGATGAAGGCTTTTCTAAAGCGGTACAAGGTGTTTTTGCTGCTGATCCTCGTAAACGTCATAATCGGCTTTATAATGCCGGATATAGGCCTGAACTCCGTGAGTATTACACTGCAGAACTTCATGGAAATGATATCTGTAATTCCTCCGATTTTTATTTTACTGGGGTTACTGGACGTATGGGTTGACCGGGCAACCATGATGAAATACACTGGCAAGGGTTCCGGGTTGAAAGGGGTACTGATTGCATTTATCCTTGGCTCAGCCGCCGCCGGACCGCTGTATGCGGCGTTTCCCGTCGCCGGAGTCATGCTGAAAAAGGGCAGCAGCCTGTTCAACGTTTTTATCTTCATTGGAGCATGGTCAACAACCAAAATTCCAATGCTGACATTCGAGGCGGCAAATCTGGGTTTTGCTTTCACTTTGACCAGACTTGGACTGAGTATAATCGGTATCATAGTCATTGCAACCATTACGCAAAAGGGCCTTAATAGCGAACATCAAAAGGAAATATATAAAATAAATCAATCAGAATGAAATATGGCAGGGGACTTCAGGTACAGGCTCATGAAAGCTGTTACCGGTGGAGATCTTATACCCGATCGGAAAATTTAATTAAAAATATAAAAACCATTGTAGCAAATGGTTTTTATATAGCATATAATATGAGTACATGCTCATATACGAATGTAAGGGAGGCTGAAATTAAAATGACCGATGTTTTCAAAGCGCTATCGGATGAAACAAGACTTCGAATACTGTCGCTGATTTTGAACGGTGAAATGTGTGTTTGTGAAATTGAGGACTGTCTTGGCCTGACACAATCGAATGCTTCAAGGCATTTGACCGCGTTGAAAAACGCCGGAATACTATCAAGCAGTAAACAGGCACAATGGGCATACTACAAAATGAATGAAGAATTTTGTAATGAAAACCGGGAGCTTATAAATTATTTAACCGAAAAACTCAAGTCTCTTTCTACGTACGAGTCCGACAACCGGAAAAGGGAAAAATGCAAGCAATCAGATTTATGCAATAAAATGAGGAGTGATTGCAATGAGTAAAGAAAAAAGCACAGGAATTGGCTTCTTTCAGAAGTATTTAACCATATGGGTAATTCTTTGCATGGCGGCCGGTATTTTAATCGGCCGGTTTTTACCATCAATACCGGCTTTCCTGAATCAATTTGAGTATGCAAAGGTTTCGATACCGGTGGCAATTTTAATCTGGGTAATGATTTACCCAATGATGATGAAGGTTGACTTCCAAAGTATCAAAAATGTCGGAAAAAATCCGAAGGGCTTATATGTGACTTGGATTACAAACTGGCTGATCAAGCCTTTTACCATGTATCTTCTTGCATCATTTTTCCTTTATGTCGTATTTAAAGGCTTTATTCCGCCGGATTTGGCAAAACAATATCTAGCCGGAGCCATCTTGCTTGGCGCTGCTCCCTGTACAGCAATGGTCTTTGTCTGGAGTCTTCTGACCAAGGGAAACCCAGCCTACACAGTCGTACAGGTTGCGACAAATGACCTGATCATACTGATCGCCTTTGTTCCAATCGTTAAATTCCTGCTGGGTGTCAGCAAAGTCTCTGTTCCCTGGGATACCTTGATTTTATCCGTTGTGTTATTTGTTGTCATTCCGCTGGCGGGAGGTATTCTGACAAGGCTATTCGTAACCAAAAAGAAAGGCTTGGAATATTTCGAGAAGCAGTTTTTACCTAAGTTTGATGGCGTAACTACCGTCGGTCTATTACTCACTTTAATACTTCTGTTTGCATTCCAAGGGGAAATTATCGTAAGTAATCCGCTTCATATTATTCTGATTGCCATACCCTTGACGATTCAGACATTTCTTATCTTCTTTATCGCATACCTGCCCTGCAAGTGGCTCAAATTACCTCACGACATCGCCGCGCCTGCGGGTATGATCGGCGCTTCCAACTTCTTCGAGCTTGCGGTTGCTGTGGCAATCGCACTGTTTGGTACGACCTCTCCCGCGGCGCTTGCCACTACCGTCGGCGTATTAACCGAGGTGCCCGTTATGCTGATTCTTGTGAAAATTGCGAATAAGACTACTCATTGGTTTCCGGTGCCGAAAACCGATGACAAATAATTATAAGGAGCTGTTCTATATGAAAAAAATGATTATTTATGAGCCGGCCATGTGCTGTTCAACAGGACTTTGCGGAGTAGGTGTTGATCCGGAATTGCTCAGGATATCGACGGTACTTGCAAGCCTCAAGAAAAATGGCATTCAAGTTGAACGGTATAACCTGACAAACGCCCCGCAAGAGTTTATTAAGAATGCGGAAGTCAATCAGCTTATCTCAAAAGGCGTTGATGTGCTTCCTGTCATTGTGCTGGATGGAAAAGTGGTTATTACCAAAAGGTATCCGACTAACGATGAGTTTATTTTCATGTTGAATGTACCAAGAAGCTATTTGGGGGAGAAACCGCGGCCTGCAACCAAAGTTAAAGGTACACCTAAAAATCCGGGCGGCTGCGGGTGTTCCGGCGGAAAGTGCTGTTAATGAAGGAAGGTAATCGGATGGAACCATTTAATCCCCAAGCAATCAACCTCACAAAATATTTGTTCTTTACCGGCAAGGGCGGCGTGGGTAAAACCTCTGCCGCCTGCGCCACTGCGGTTACTCTTGCCGACAGCGGCAAAAAGGTACTGCTCATCAGTACCGATCCCGCGTCGAACCTGCAGGATGTATTCCATACCGACCTGAATAATAAGGGCGTTGAAATAGAGGAAGTTCCAAATCTCGTGGTAGCCAACCTCGACCCCATTCAAGCAGCAGCAGAATACCGTGAGAGTGTAATCGGCCCGTACCGAGGTAAGCTGCCCGATGCTGTGCTAACCAATATGGAGGAGCAACTTTCAGGCTCGTGCACGGTTGAAATTGCCGCTTTTAATGAGTTCTCAAATTTCATCACTGATAAAAAAGCTCAGGCGGAATACGATTATATTATTTTTGATACAGCGCCCACAGGCCATACGCTGAGGATGCTCCAACTCCCCTCGGCGTGGAGTAATTTCATCAGCGAAAGTACGCATGGAGCCTCCTGCCTTGGACAGTTATCCGGTCTGGAAAGCAGAAAGGATATTTATAAAGATGCGGTGGCTACTTTAGCAAACGGAAAACTTACAACCCTGATGCTGGTTTCCCGGCCTGAAACGGCTCCTTTAAAGGAGGCTGAAAGAGCGTCAAAAGAGCTATCCGATATTGGTGTAAACAACCAAACGCTTATTATTAACGGTATTCTGATCTCATATGATGATAGTATTTCTGAGGGCCTGTATCGAAAGCAGCAGGCAGCGCTGTCCGATATTCCGGATGGATTGAAGAGAATTATCGCCTATATGATACCGCTCAGAGCATATAACATCACCGGAGTAGAAAATGTGAGGGCGCTCCTAACTAAAGAGCAGTGTGTTATCAGCAATGAAAAAATCAACGCCCATACAATCCCGAGTCTTAAGGATGTTATCGATGAACTGTACAACGAAAATAAAAAAGTGATCTTCACGATGGGAAAAGGCGGCGTAGGTAAAACCACTGTTGCGGCGGCCATCGCACTGGGCTTATCCGCAAAAGGGAAAAAGGTGCACCTCACGACAACAGATCCCGCAGCTCATCTCAAATTTGTCATTGATGAGAGCAGCGGAATCACCATGAGCCATATCGATGAGCATGCCGAACTCAAAAAATATCAGGAAGAGGTGCTTAAAAAGGCAAGGGAAACCATGTCCGAAGACGATATTGCCTATGTTGAGGAAGATTTACGCTCTCCTTGCACGCAGGAGATCGCTGTGTTCCGCGCCTTTGCCGAAATTGTTGAAAAGGCGGAGGATCAAATCGTTGTGATTGATACCGCGCCCACTGGGCATACGCTTCTCTTGCTGGAGTCAACACAAAGCTACAACCATGAGATAAAGCGTTCAAACGGAGATATTCCTGAATCAGCGAGAAAATTGCTGCCGCGTCTTCGCAATTCCGCTGAAACCGAGGTAATCATCGTAACACTAGCAGAGGCTACCCCTGTATATGAAGCATTGCGTCTTGAAGAAGATTTAAAACGAGCAAAAATTGCCACAAAATGGTGGGTGGTGAATTCCTCATTGTATCGCACCGGTACAACAAATCAGATGTTATCCGCTAAAGCAAGCAATGAAATCGAATGGATTAACAAAGTAGACGCCCATTCAAACGGCAAATTCGCCGTAATTTCATGGAGTCCGGATGAAATCAAAGGTGATAAGCTTAAAGAATTATTAGTGTAGAACTTTTCATTCATAAATTTAATTGGGGTTTCCGAAAGGAGTCTGATGTTATCATGTCAAAGACATGGTATCCGGAAATTACCTATGAAAAATGCGTGAAATGCGGTTTGTGTATAAAAAAATGTAAGCACGGTGTATATGATAAAAGCAAAGCTCCAACTCCAGTTGTAGTATTTCCGGCCGGCTGTATTCAAGGCTGTCATGGTTGTGGGAATCTCTGCCCCATGGGAGCGATCCATTATAAAGGAGATAAGACTGGCTGGGTCCCACCGAAAAATAAAAAGTGATGTTTTAATGCATGTCGACTTAATGTTTCAAATTTGAAGCCAAGTGAACAGAAATCCTAACAAAGGATAAGGAAGGATGTATTCATATGACAAGAGTAGCATTTATCTGCGTGCACAACTCCTGCCGAAGCCAGATAGCGGAGGCTCTGGGAAAGCGTTTTGCCGCAGACGTTTTTGAAAGTTATTCCGCCGGAACAGAGCTTAAAGACCATATTAATCCGGACGCCGTACGTTTGGCTAAAGAGCTTTACGGGATTGATATGGAGTTGACTCAACGCCCAAAGCTACTGGAAGATATCCCTCCTGTTGATATTGTTGTAACGATGGGGTGCAATGTAACCTGCCCGTTTCTTCCCTGCAAACATCGAGAGGATTGGGGACTTAAAGACCCGACTGGCAAATCAGATGAAGAGTTTAAACAAGTCATTGATTTAATCGAACACAAGATTCTAGAACTAAAGGATAAGATCAAAAGCAAGGTAATAAACGTTTGATTTAGGAGACCCGAATTGGAGAATAATAATTGCCCAGAAAAATTCAACAACCCAGAATATTTAGGCTGGAAGAAGAGAACCGCAGTCTTTTTGTTAAGTCAGGGCATCTCACTTTTCGGTTCCTCGATGGTGAATTATGCTATTGTTTGGTATGTTACGCTGAAGACATTATCTGGGGCGATGATGACGATTACGATTTTGACGAGCTTTTTACCTCAGATAATGATCGCGCTTTTTGCCGGAGTCTGGGCTGACCGCTACAACAGGAAATATGTAATTATGGCATCTGATGGACTGACCGCGCTTGCCACATTGGTTCTTGCTATCTTATTTCTTGCAGGTTACAGGGAAATCTGGCTCATATTTACCGCCGCAGCCATCCGATCTATCGGCGCGGGGATACAGTCTCCGGCTGAAAGCTCCATATTGCCCCAGTTTGTGCCAAAGGAAAAGCTTATGAGGGTGAACGGCATAAACGGCAGCATCCGCTCTTTTATTACGCTTCTATCACCTGCGGCAGGCGGTTTTTTACTGGCTGCCTTTTCGGTGGAGATTTCCTTTTTCGTCGATGTGGTAACTGCTGTGGTCGCTATTTCAATTTTGTTTTTCCTAAAAGTATCAACTCATAATAAAGCGGGTGCAGATCAATCTACAAGCGTGATTGAAGATTTTAGGCAAGGCATCTCATTTGTGAAAAGTAATTCCCTTATCCGCAATCTGCTGATCTATTATGCCGTCTTTTTCTTTTTGATCTCTCCGGCAGCGTTTTTGACGCCATTACTTATCACAAGAAGCTATGGCACAGAAGTATGGATGCTTACTGCAAATGAAGTTCTATACAGCGGCGGCTCAATCTTCGGCGGTTTTTTAATGGCTTCTTGGGGCGGATTTAAAAACCGTATGCAGACAATTGCGCTGGCATGTGCCGCCTATGGCATCTCTGCAGTGCTGCTGGGTTTAAGCACAAACTTCATTTTTTACCTAACTGTGATGTTCTTTACAGGTATTTTCTCGCCGGTTTTTTATGCGTCTGAGGCGGTGCTGATTCAGGAAACCGTTGATAATGATATGCAGGGGCGAGTATTTAGTATGATAGATATCATCGTAATGGCAGTTATGCCTATTGGCATGCTTCTATTTGGACCCATTGCTGACCTGACAAGAGTGGAAAATCTTATGGTTATTACTGGGGCTTTGATGTTGGTTGTCGGATGGGTGATATTTGCTAACAAAGAAAAACAGATCAATAGATAACTGAAAATATTATGACTTAACCTCAATGAGGATGAGTGAAAAAACAAAGATATTACCAATCAGGCCGATAGTATTTATTCGAAGCTATCGGCCTGATGCTACTAAACATTAGCGGTCTTGAACATAATCTTTGATTGGCCTGCTCCTTGTTTTGATGTGCCATAGGATTCACTTCTTGTTCAGAGATGGGCGATAGTATTTTGTTAGCTGGTGAGTAATCGCGCGTGATCCGGCCAAGAATCGCATAATATCCGCCCAAGATTCGGGCCAGCGTAGTGACACCGAAAACCGTACTTTGTACAATGGTCAAAACCGACGTACAGGGGGCCAGGTAATGAGGTGTACAGCGAAAATGAAAATCATGGAGATATTGCGGCTGTGGGAGATGGGCCTTTCACAGCGGTAGATCGTAAACAGCGCAAAGGCGGAAAGACTACCGTGGGCGAAATCCGGCACCGCTGCATGGATGCGGGGTTGACCTATGACCAGGCCTCGCACATGACCAACAATGAGCTCCGAGAGCTGCTGTAGCCTGCTTGTATGAAGACCTCCGTCACCGTGCCGGAGCGTTACTTTTTTATTCAAATTTCTCCGCCTCCAAATCTGTAATACGCCGCACACGCTCCCTCCGAGGATATCATGCACGGCCCGATCGGATGGTCGGGGGTACACAGGCGTCCGAAGTTCACACACATGTCCGGCGTTTTCTCCCCGATCAGGACTTTTCCGCATTCGCATCCGTCGGGAAAGACAGTGGGGGCTGATTCCATTTTTAGGCCGAATCTCTTGGACGCGTCGTATTTCTCGTAACTATGGTTCAAGGTGAGCGCGGAGTCCCCGATGATTCCGATTCTTCTCCAGCTCACGTCGGATATCCGGAACACTTCATTCATCAAACGAAGGGCTACCGGATTTCCCGCATCGCTGACACACATTTTGTATGTATTCATAAACTGAACGGGGATTTCACCAGTGATTTGTCTGCACAGAATGCTGATAGAAGCAATCAAATCCATTGCCTCAAACCCGCAGATCACCGCGGGAATATGATATTCGGCGGTAACCGGCAGGAAAGGCCCGATACCGGTGATCGCGGCGACATGCCCCGGGCAGAGCATTCCGTCTATATGAACTCCGCTTTCACCCAGAATGAAGCGGATTGCCGGCTCCATCCGCTTCAGCGACGTAAGAAAAAACAAATTATGGATGCTTTCTTTTCGCGCGGTTTGAATCAGTGCCGCGTAGAGGGGAGCTGTCGTTTCAAAGCCAACCGCTGCGAATACAATATTTTGGCCTGTGTTTCTTTTTGCCAAATCCAGTATTTCCTCCGGAGAGTAAACCGTAATGACCTTTTGCCCAAGAGACTTCTGTTCCTCCAGACTGCCGGATGAGCCGCGGACTCTCAGAAGATCACCAAACGTGGCTACCGTAACATTCTCGTGTTTTAAAAGAGTGATCAACGCGTCAATATAGCCCGGCTCAGTCACACAAACCGGGCAGCCGGGGCCTGAGACAAGGTGAATCTTGGGCGTGAGGAGCATCCTGATTCCAAATTTTGCGATTTGATGCGTATGCGTACCGCATACCTCCATGATACGAATGTCACTTTGAACGGATTCGTTAATCTGTGCAACCGCTTTTCCGATCAGTCGTTTTTCTTCCTGTGTCATGGGTAGTCGCCCAGCATTTCCTGAAGCGTGTCTTCCAAAAAACGAAAATACTCGTTTTCAATTTTGCTGATGGCAAATCCCGCGTGTACCATGACCTTATCGCCGACATTCAAATTATCCACCAGCAAAATGTTGACCGTTTTTCGAACTCCCATGATATCAACCTCGGCATGGGAGTCATTCATGTTGATTACTTTGGCTGGAATCGCAAGACACATAGTCATTCTCCTTTAAAATTGCGCAGGCTGCCGCCGCCTGTCCAAAAGAAATACCGCCGTCGTTTGTCGGGGTCAGCTGGTTGTAATATACCTTAAAGTTCAAATCCCGAAGCCTCGAAATAAGCCCTTCAAGCAGATAGGTGTTTTCAAAAACGCCGCCGCTCAGGACAACATCCTCCAGCCTAGCTTTTTCACGGATTCTGCAAACACAATCGGTGGTCGCTTCTATGACGGTGTTATGAAATTTGGAGGATATGATGGATTTCGGCACCTGATTTTGAACATCGCGGAGGATTCCATTTAGCATTTCTTCATACCCAAGGATGAGACTGTTCTCGGTATCCTCAATACGATACGGATAATAGGCAGGGACATTCGCTTCGGACAGGTTTTCTAATTCAATCGCCGCCTGGGCGTCATAGGTGATTTTTGCCTGAAAGCCGCACAGCGCAGCAGCGCAGTCAAACAGCCTCCCCATGCTGGATGATTCAAAACATTGGATTCCGCTGTGCAAGGCTTTCTGAACTGCATTTAAAGAAGTGGAATCCACTTGCGGTAAAAACTGATGGAGATCAATACCAAGGGCGAAAAGATAACAGGCCGCGCACCTCCACGGCTCCTTTACCGCACTGTCGCCGCCCTGAAGGGTTATATATTTTAAATGCCCGACCCTTGTAAATCCGGACAAGGAACCTATTAAGAACTCTCCGCCCCAAACCGCGCCGTCCGTGCCAAGGCCCGTTCCGTCGTAGATCACGCCGATCGCATCGCGCGTCAATTCGTTTTCCGCCATGCAGCCCGCCATATGTGCATGGTGGTGCTGGACTGCGATTTTATGTCCTGCCTGCTTTTTTGCATAGCGTGTGGTAAGAGAATCCGGATTCAGGTCATGCGCAAGAATATCCGGGCAAAAATGAAACAGGCCTTTGAAATGCTTGATCTGCCGCTCAAAGGCCTGATAAGTTTCATACTCGTTCAGGTCTCCGATGTACTGGCTGACGGTGGCAAAGCCGTTTCCGGCAATGCAGACGGAACTTTTTTGCTCCGCTCCCAGTGCCAGAATCTCATTTCCCGATTCCAGGGGAATCGTCAAAGGCGCGTACCCGCGCCCGCACCGGACAAGCACCTCATGGTCATCCACAACTTTTAAAACCGCGTCATCCACCGGAATCTTAATCTCGCGGTTGTGTGTGAGGAAATACTCCGCGACAGTTCCGAGGGTTTTGATTGCGGCATCGTCCTGATAGCAGATCGGCATGCCGCTGATATTTCCGCTGGTCATGACAAGAAAATCGAGATCATCAGAAAAAAGCAGGAGCTGAAGCGGCGCATAAGGGAGCATGACCCCAAGCCTTTTCTGCCTCGGCGCGATCTCTTCCGGCAGATACTCCGGCACTCTCTTGCTCAGCAGCAAAATCGGTTTGCGGTTTCCCGTCAGAATTGCTTTTTCCCGCTCGGAAACCTCGCAGATTCTATAGACCGCTTCAATGCTGCGTGCCATTATAGCCAGCGGCTTCTGCGGCCGGTGTTTCAGCTTGCGGAGCCTTTGTACGGCCGCCGGGTCCTCCGCGTTGCAGCAGAGGTGGTATCCCCCAATCCCTTTTACAGCGAGGATTTTTCCCCGGCGAATCAGATCCCTTGCTGTTTCCGCGGGTTCTGACGAATTCACAGCGTTTCCATGGGTGTCCAGAAGCTTCAAAACGGGACCACAGTCCGCACAGCAATTGGTTTGGGCGTGAAATCTCCGATCACTTGGGCTGCCATACTCCGCTTTGCATGGCCCGCACATTTTAAATTCGGACATGGCCGTATTCTCCCAGTCATACGGCAGGCTCCCGATGATGGAATACCTTGGCCCGCAATTCGTGCAGCTGATAAACGGGTATTGGTACCGCTTATCGCCGGACGTGTTGAACTCCTTCATGCAACTTTCACACACCGCGATATCCGCAGGCAGGAAACTGACGGTGTTAAGTTCCGCTGTGCTTGTTCGGATGGAAAAATCGGGATAGCCGAAAAATGGCTGCGGGTCTATTCGGAGTTCGGCAATCCGGGCATTTTCAGGGGATTCCCGATGCAGCGCATGGGCAAAGGAACGGATGTTTCCTTCAACCCCCTCGATATCAATGAGAACTCTGGAACCCTGATTCTCTACCCATCCTTTAAGCCCCAGCCGGTTCGCCGTTCTGTAAACAAAGGGCCGGAATCCGACCCCCTGTACAATTCCGGTCAATGTAATGAAATACCGCTTTGCATTACTCACAACTTTCGCCGTCGATGCTTTTAATGATTGCGGTCAGCTTTTCATACGGTTTATGCTCGACCTGGACGGAGGTCCAGTCGCCGAACATCGCGCTGTCCCGATCAATTAAATGGGACAAGAGATGCGCTCCCTCAATATGGCTGCCCTCGTCAACCTCGATCTCCAGTTCATTTACCTTGACAATCCCGTTCTGCCTGCATAGGACAGCGATGGACTGATATATTTTTTCAATCAGGTGCGTGTCATGCATCTTCCGCTTCCTCCTTTATGCTTATAACCTCGCTTAATACATCGTTACAAATTTGTTCGAAGCGCTCCTTCAGCCGCGAACTGAGGTCAAACCCAAAACCGATCTCAGATGCTTCAATCCCGATCAAATAGCCCGGAGTCCGGGGAGCGTGCAGCTCGATCAGGTCAAAGAGGCTGAATTCATGCTGCGTCCGGAGCTTGCCGCGATCTTTCAGAGCGTCGCTTAAAAGCATGACCTCTATGCTTCCCGGCTCCTTGCCCTGGGCCATGGCGTCGACGATCATCACAAGATCATCCGGTTTTATTTCATCAAAGCAGCACTGAAAATCCGTCTCTCCCACGAAGGAGGAAATATGATGCTCCCACAGGCTGTCTTCAATGGCTTCCACGACCCGCGACCCGATCCCGTCGTCCTTCATGACGAGACTGCCGATTCCGATGACCAGGACCCGTTTCATGGCACCACCTGCATGGTCTTAATGAGATTGCCCTTTGAATAGACATGTGTGGCACAGGAAACGCAGGGGTCAAATGAGCGGATAATTCTCCCCAGCTCCACCGGAGCGTCGGGGTTTCTGATGATCGTACCGATCATCGCCTTTTCTCCCGGACCAGGTAGATTGTCCCGGTCTCGGGTGGAAAGGTTCCAGGCGGACGGCGTGATGATCTGGTACAGGGAAATCACCTGATTTTCGATTCTGATCCAATGTCCCAAAGCGCCGCGCGTGGTGTCGATCAGACCGGCTCCATAGGCGCTCTGCGGAACTTCATATTCCTTTTGAACATCTATACCGGGAATGAGATTGTCAAGTAAGCACAGCATGATATTTGCAACCTTTTTTGCCTCCAGGACTCTGGCCAGAGTCCTGTCCATGGTGGAGATCCCATTCCGGTACTCGCCGCAAAGCCACATTCTTGCCAGCGGCCCGACCTCGTATGGAAGCCCCCTGTAACGCGGCGCTTTCACCCAGGAATAGGCGTCCCTCTTTTTCATGTCGGGTTCGGGAATGGTTTCAAACGGCGTGTAGGTTTCCTGCCTTGATGTGTACCATGATGAGTAAATATTTTCGGTGATCTCCCCAGGATTCAGCTCCATAATCCTGCCGTCGCTGTATGTCGAGGGATTGACATACAGCGTGTCCAGCCTTTCATATCCGTCGAAGCAGCCAAAGGTGAGGAAATTTCCGTAGCCTCGTCCGATTTCAAAGTATTCTTTATAGTATTCGGCAACTGCATAGGCATCCGGGATCATACTGTCGCAAATAAACTGCCTAATATTCAGAAGTAGAGAACGCAGCCGCGCTATTTTTTCTGGGGTGGCCTGCGTGGTGATTCCGCCGATAAAGACTCCATGATTGTGAGGTGCTTTCCCACCTAAAATTGCCAGCATTTCATGCGCGTTTCGGCTGTATTCAAGTGAGTCAAAATAATGCTTTACGATCAAATCGTTTTTCTGCTTCGGCAGCCTGAAGTCATTGTGGTCCGTTTCAAACAGGGTATTACTCTCAGGAAGTTTGATGAAGTCGGGCGCGGTGTACTGATAAAAGTGCCGGATGTGATTTTGAAGAAACTCGCACCCGTGAATGATGTCCCGCAAATATCTGCCCTGCTGAGAGACGGTGACGCCCAGCGCGTCCTCCAGAGCCAGCGTGGAAGCCACGGAGTGCGCGGTGGAACAGATTCCGCAGATTCGCTGCGTGAAATAAACGGCGTCAAAAGGGTTTCTGCCTTCCAGCATTTTCTCAAAGCCCCTGAAAAGCAGGCCCTCCGTGCGCGCGTCCGTTACAATGCTGTTATCTATGTCGGCATCGATTTCCATGAACCCGCTGATGCGGGTGACGGGGTTAATGACTACTCTCTTCGTTTCGTTCACCTCTTTTATGTCGTATCGAAGCTGATAAATGGCTCCATTTTGTCGGGAAAACCAAACATGGCGCAGCCAATGCACGGGCTATCATCGCCAATGGGCCAGTTTACACGGTCGTTCCATTTCCGGATAGGGCAATCGACCCTTGTGACCGGTCCTCTGCATCCAAGCTTGAACATGCAGGTTTTCTCTCCCAGCTTTGAGGCAAAGATACCCTGGTCAAAATACGGCCTTCGGGGACAGATATCATGAATCAGTGTGCTATAGAACATGAGCGGTCTTTGCCTTGAGTCCAGTTCTGGCTCGCCAAACAGCATGAGGTAGGCCAGTGTTCCCATAAACCAGTCCGGATGGCACGGGCAACCTGGCAGTTTGATAACTTTTTTGTCAAGCAGGCTTTGGATTCCGACACATTCCGCCGGATTTGGTCTTGCCGCAGAAATTCCCCCGTCGGAAGCACAGGTACCCACGGCGATGACGTAAGATGCCTGTTCCCCAAACTTTTTGATAGTCTCATATGCGGTTACCGGCTGGCCTTTCCATCTTCCGATAATGTTGTACAGGCCGTTGTCTTTGGTGGAGACCGCGCCCTCAACGGCCAATATGTAATCGCCGCCGGTCATGCCGAACAGCCTTTCCATGGCGGCTTCACCCTCGGCGGCCATCAGACTGTTGTCGTATATGAAATTCACCATTTGAGAGGCCAGACTTTTGAAATCCGGATTTGCCCCGTCGAGAAGGGAGATAATATTTCCGGAGCATCCGGTCAGTTCCAGCCAGATCAGATTTCTCTTTGGGATATTTTTCTGTCTGACAGCGTCTATGGCCTTATGAACAAGCGCGGAGGCCGTCTCCAGCCTCGTCGTAAAATTAGGACAGCTGTTAAAAGTTTGATTCATCCCGTCATCTTCCCAACCACCTTCAATTTGCTGAGAATCGGCTGACCGGCGTGGCAAGAGGCAAACTGGCTTGTTACGTCGGTGCCCGCCGTTAGACCAAAATGGGTTGCTCCGCCCCAGGCCGCACTGTTCGTTACATCATACACAATACCGTTCACCGCCACATACGCAGGGTTGCCGTCTTTTCCGTTATACCTTGACAGTTCTTCCGCTGTAAATAATCTGTCGGCACTGGGTTGAGGGTTGTTCATACTGGCACCGTTTCGCAATCCCTGTGTCAACATAGCAATATTGGACATATTCTTCCGCAGGCGGTTTAACAGCTTGTTTTTGACACAGGAGTTCGAGGTCGTATACAGGCAGTCGATTGTGTCGCCCATTTCGTTCAGGTTGTCATTTATCATATTTATGAAAATTTCATGGTCGTTCATTCATAAATCCTCCTTATATGGTTATTCGGTTTCAGTACAGTATATTCATTGCAAAACTAATGTGTCTGGACTTGGCGCATAAGGGCTGGTACGAGAGGACGGCTCAATCGTTAAGCACTCACAGGACGCTTAAATCATAATATGAGATATCGGCATAGGAAGGAGCTGAGCAATATGAATAGAAGGTGCCCTTGCCCTGATAATGGGAATAATTATATGGTTTTTCGGGATGATGGCCCAGAACCATTTGTCATCAATATCGACCAGGCCACAAAGCAAAACAATACATTTCGCACCGCGCTGTGGACAGGAGACTATCTGCAGCTTACCCTGATGAGCATCAATGTCGGAGAAGATATCGGGTTGGAGAACCATCCGAATCTTGACCAGTTTTTGCGGATTGAACAAGGCCAGGGAATTGTAAAAATGGGACAAAGTCGGGACAATCTGGATTTTCAAAGAAGAATTGGGGACGGTTATGCGATCATCATCCCCGCCGGAACCTGGCACAACTTGATCAACCTGGGCAATGTCCCTTTGAAACTATATTCGATTTATGCCCCGCCCCAGCATCCACGAGGGACAGTTCATAGGACGAAAGCGGATGCAATGGCTGCGGAGCATAATCATTAAAAATAAACTTGCGAAATAATACCGCACATCCTTGTGAGTTAATGGGATATCATCAAAGCAGGTTTGTTTATAGAGCTTAACTAAAAAGGTTAAGCTCTTTTTCTGTTTTTGGAGGTGAAATCGAATGACAAATGTAATTGCCATTGCCAACCAAAAAGGCGGCGTCGGCAAGACAACAACATGCGGAAATCTCGGTATCGGGCTTGCACAGGAAGGGAAAAAGGTGCTTTTGGTAGACAGTGACCCGCAAGGCTCCCAGTCTATCAGTTTGGGGAATCCCCAGCCCGATCAGCTGCCCGTGACGCTGGCGACGGTATTGGGCAAGGTGCTGACCGAGGAAGTCATAGACCCCGGTGAGGGCATTCTGCACCATTTTATTTAATTCGGGTTACAAGCTACCTATTGATGACTACAATTTGTCCGGTGACATCAAGGTATAAGCGAGTTTCGCATCCGCGGCAAATGATGATGATTGCTCCAGTGGTTTCTTCAAATTCTGCAACAAGCTTACCGACCTTATTTCGTATTTCAGTCATTTTGCATACCTCCCAAAGTAGCAATAACAAATTATTTGTGTTTTTCTTCTGCTGGAGTGGACGTTTGTCGAAAAAATGTTATAATATTACAAGAAACCGCATTCCCTTGTGGGTAATGCGTTCTTTCTTGTTGACTACCCAAAATTATCACAGAACCGACAATAAGTAATTTGTGCAAAGTTTATGGGCAGTTTGGCAGTTGTTTATTTGTGGGAGGGGCGGGCATGGTCGAAAATGCGCTAACCATCAAGGCTTTTGGAGATATCATCCAGCACAAGATGAGCAAGGAAGCTAAGAAAAAGTTTTACGACCCGGAGGAGGGCTGCTTTGATTCAAAAGCAGGTGGTACATTTAATGCCTCAACACAGGAAAAAGCATACGGGCTGCTGTTTGAGTCACTGACATATAAACTGAGTGATGAAGAGGCAGAAAACATCCCTGATTTTAGTAAGTCATGGATTAGCCAAACCATAAATCAAAAAATATCAATTCATTCAGAAATAGTAAAAGCCGCCCAGAAGCCTTGGGCGGCAAAAGCTGTTGCTGAGTATTTCCGGATTAACATAGTACCCAATATTCCAAAAACAACGCTAAGTGTTGTAGTCGATAATGTTGCTGCACTTGTAAATGGCGATCCTTCCTTGGGCAAGGAAAAAATTGATTCATTAAAAAGTAAACGTAAAACCAAGGTTGAAGCTGACTATTTATCAGAAGTATGGATTCTTGCTGTTTGCATAGGTGCAAACAGTTCCTCACTAAAAGAGCACAAATACGTCAAGCCTCCCAGAGCACATTCTTGTGATACAGACATATGTTTCTCTGATTTTTTCACATCTCATAAACCCGCAAAGGAGTTTGTTGATCGCGAGACTCCGCGCCAAGAGTTTTATGACGTTATTGATGGACGATCCCCGTTCAAGGGAAATGTTATGATGTACTATGGAATTGGTGGAATCGGAAAATCTAGCCTGATCAAAAAGCTTAAAGGATATGCCAAGGAGCAGGGCATCCTTTATTCCGCAGTTGACTTTGACGATCCATCGTTACGCACCCCATACAAGGCATTGACTGCTCTCGAAAAAGGCTTTGGAGTGACGTTTCCTCACTTTGACATTGCAGTAACACTGTGCTTTGTTAAACGGAATCCCGAGTTTCTGCCATCTGATATTGGTCTTCCAAATGAACTGTCGCGGAAGGCACTCGCGGCTATGCAGGCAAACGAGGCTTCGCGGTTCAATGTAGTAGCCGGACTAACTTCACTGATTTTCAAGGAATGTGGTTCGGAGTTCGGTTTAGAATGGCGGATGCAAGATCAGCTTTCTACGTTGGAAGACTGCAGTGCTACCTCTATTGAAGATGAACTTCCGGTGTATTTTGCATATGATCTCTTTCGCCATATGCATATAAATAAACTTAATAAATGTATCCTCTTTTTTGATACATATGAACTTTTGTGGAATGGCTGTCGCGGAGAGGCGAACAAGTTATTGAATGATGCGTGGATTCGCGTTATGGCGGAAAAGCTCGAGAATGTTTTGTTTGTTCTGTCGGGGAGAGAATCAATACAGTGGGCCCTCGACAGCAGGATTTGGAAAGACAAGGCCAAATGTATACAATTAGATGTTCTTCCTCAAGCATTTGCGGAAAAATTTCTTTTGGCCTGTAATATTAACGATGAATCCATACGAAGCAGCATTATTGATGCTTCACGGGGACATCCATATTATATCGACTTATGTGTTGATACCTATCATACACTTCAGCGCGCGGGGGCGGCGTCAGTAACGACGGAATACTTTTCTGGAGGGTTTCAAAAAATACAGGAGTGCTTTCTTCGAAGCCTTGAAGGATCAGAGATTGAAGCTTTAAGAGTTCTTTGCGTTCCACATTTTTATAATTATGAGATATTTGAACTACTGAATAAGCGGTTTAACACAGGTTATCCAATTGCAAACTTCAATAATTTCAATTCATTCTCGTTTATAAAAGATAATAGCGGCGGCAACTACGTAATCCACGTTTTAATGCGCGACGAAATTAAGAAAAATATAAGCGAGGAAGTAAAGCGATCGATAGACCAGTGCATGATAGAGTATTACGAAGAAAAATTGAAGCAAACAAAGATTTCAATTGAAGACATCCGCAGCTATTTTTCCGAGTTGCTTTATCATCTTCAAGAGTCTACTGGTCAGGACTGGGTTCTTGTCCGCGTTGAGAACAACTATCTGTACATAATTAAGCGGCTTCAAAAATCTGGTGAAACCAAGTACTTACTAAATCTCTTTCTGGATCAATTTAACAAGAACAGTAGCTCTCTCTGGGGGCACGAATTGTTTGCTGTCATGGTAGATATGATTCATCTATCCGGGCAGTATAAAGTAGCCGTAAAGCTGATTTCTGACTATTTGGATGCTCATTCACTCGAAGAATTAGCCACCAATGAGTATAGCTTAAATCTCTACATTCGCAGAGTCCATCATCAGATGTTCTATGTGCCACTGCAACAACTACATGACGATCTGGAAAAGATTATTCCTTTTGTGAACAAAAATGAACACTCGATGCAATATTGTGAGATACTGTTTATGCTTGGAGGTCACGTTCATCTCCCGATGGGTGACTATGAAAAGGCAGATAGTTATTTGGATGGAGCAATTAATCTGGCTCAACAAATCGGCTCGTATGACCTTCTATGCAGAAGCCAGCGAAAAAAGGCAGAAGTTCTTTGCGGGTTGGAACGCTATGAGGAAGCTGCTACAATTTGCACCAAAACCATACAAGTTGCGGAAGAACGTGAACTCTGGAGATACGCTTTTTATTTGCGATGCGTTCACGGAGAAACGATTCGACTGCGCGGTAAAGCGGACGATGCGCTAAAAGTATTCCAACAGGAAGTACCTACAGCCTCATCACTCGGAATAAAAGGTTGGATCGGTCATACCAATCTTTCCGTAGGAAACTGTTATGCTGATTTGGGCGACTATAAAAAAGCATCAGAATGCTATGAGATTGCAAATGATATTTATACGGAAATAGGGCAGAAATGGGGAAGTCTAAACGTTCAGACGGCTGCTCAGCGCGTGAGATTGTTATCGACTGGTTCCGCAGATGCAGATGCCTTAAATCGGCTAAAGCACGATGCTGATGAGTTGTGCTACTACACGCTGTCAAAAAGAATAAGCGGACTTGCAGAGGGTGACAAAAGCATCATAAGATTTGAATTCTTATAAAATTGCTAGAGGGGAAATAAAGCATGTTTATAAAACTAACGCAGGCCGAAATAAATGAAGCCCTAAAAAATGCAACGAGACAGTATCTGGTAGGACATCTCCAATTGCCGCAAGAGCTTGCTCACATTGATGATTCAAATATTGAAGTGGGAATAACAGATTACAAGGACTACTCTTCTGAGTTGCCGCATTGGCATAAGGTAGCTTATGAGTACCAATATATGATCAGCGGAGAGACAAAGTATCTTGACGTTGAAACAGGTGAAGAAACGAGTTATTCTAAGGGTGACTTTTATCGCATATCTCCTCATACTACATACGCTCAAAAATCTCTTGGCGGCACAACGATCCTGTTTATCAAGACGCCACCGGGCAACGATAAGGTTGTCGCAGATGCAAGCGACGATGTTCAGAAATGGCTAAGCCAGTGGGAGTGATAACACTTTTGATTATCTTAAAATGTTATCTCATTTGATGTGCTTTCCATAGTTGCGTTATCGGGCGCAAGATAAGGCGTATGTAAGACTACTAGTGACACCGCTGGGCAACGACGAAGTAGTTGCAGGTGCCAATGTTGATGTTCAAAAATGGCTTGATCCGTAGGAGTGGTATAGAACATACTCAAGTGAAAGGCTACGTGCCCGAGCAGGGAGTGTTAGAATGAAAATTATCAATAACATAACGGAAAAACTTTCCGATAGTTTACATGCTGGGATTACACCGAGAAGTAGGGTATCAATTGCTGCAGCCTGTTTTTCTGTCTATGCGTTCGAAGAACTGAAAGAACAGCTGGAGTCGGTAGAGCAGCTCCGATTTATTTTTACCTCTCCGACCTTTCTGGCGGAGAAGCCGGACAAGGAGCGCCGTGAGTTTTATATTCCCCGCAGGCGGCGAGAGAAAGCGCTGCATGGCAGCGAGTTTGAAATCCGCCTGCGCAACGAATTCAGCCAGCGAGCAATTTCCAGCGAGTGTGCCGACTGGGTGCGCAGAAAAGCCACTTTTAAGACTAACGCGACCGAAGAAATGATGCCGGGCTTTTTGACCGTTGACAGTGAACGCCCCGTTGCATACGCCCCTATCAATGGCTTTACCCGTGCGGATTTAGGCTGCGAACGCGGCGGAAATATGTTCAGTATGATTAACCAGATCGATGCGCCGGAAAGCCGCGCCTATCTGGAGCTCTTCAATCAGCTCTGGGCGGACAAGCGTAAGTTGCAGGACGTGACGGATCAGGTTCTGGAGCGTATTACTACGGCCTATCGGGAAAACAGCCCGGAGTTCCTATATTTTTTTGCCCTGTATAACATTTTTAGCGATTATCTTGAAAACGTCAGCGAAGACGATCTGCCCAACGAGGCAAACGGCTTTAAAGAGAGTCGGGTCTGGAACAAGCTCTATGCTTTCCAGAAGGATGCGGTGCTGGCCATTATCAGCAAGCTGGAGCAGTATAACGGCTGTATTCTGGCGGACAGCGTTGGCCTTGGCAAGACCTTTACCGCGCTGGCGGTCATTAAGTATTACGAGAACCGTAACCTGCGGGTGCTGGTGCTGTGCCCCAAAAAGCTCAGCGATAACTGGATGACTTATAAAGCCAACTATGTCAACAATCCGATTGCTGGTGACCGTCTGCGCTATGACGTGCTCTACCACACCGATCTCAGCCGGGAAAAGGGACTTTCCGGCGAATTGGATTTGTCAAAACTGAACTGGGGCGCTTATGACCTGGTGGTCATTGATGAATCCCATAACTTCCGAAACGGCGGCGACATCGCCGACGATGGCAAGTCCAACCGCTACACCCGATTGATGAATAAAGTCATTCGCCCGGGTGCCCGAACCCGCGTTCTGATGCTATCCGCGACGCCGGTTAATAACCGCTTCTATGACCTACGCAATCAGCTTGCCCTTGCCTACGAAGGCAACAGTGACGCGTGGCGGGACAAATTAAGTACCGACCGCAGTGTCGAGGAGATCTTCCGAAACGCGCAGAAGGCTTTCAATACTTGGAGCAATTGGGATGTAGAGTTGCGCACCACGGATAAGTTGCTGCGAATGCTGGATTTTGACTTCTTTGAGATTTTGGACGCTGTCACCATTGCGCGCTCCCGGCGGCACATCGAAAAATACTACAACATTTCCGAAATTGGCAAATTCCCCACGCGTCTGCCGCCGGTTTCCAAGCGCCCGCCATTAACGGATTTAAGTGACGCCATTACATATAACGAGATCTATGACCTGATTATCAGCCTGACGCTGAGCATTTACGCGCCATCCAATTACATATTGCCCAGTCGCGTGGAGAAGTACGCGGATTTGAACCACGAGGGGAAAAACCATCTGACACAGGTAGGCCGTGAGCAAGGTATCCGCCGACTGATGAGCATCAACCTGCTCAAACGACTGGAAAGCTCTGTGCACTCCTTCCAGCTGACACTTGGGCGTATCCGCAATTTGATTTCTTCCACGCTTGACACCATCGAACATTACGATCCCAGCGTCCAGTTGGAACTGAAGGATCTCTCCGCGACGGCCGATTTTGATGCCGACGATCAGGAAGCCGACCTGTTCTCCGTGGGGAAAAAGGTAAAGATCGCGCTGGAGGATATGGACTATCTCACATGGATGCACGACCTTCAGGCGGATTTGGACACGCTCGAAGTTCTTTTGAACATGGTTGCGGACATCACGCCGGAGCATGACGTCAAGCTGCAAATGCTTCTGCAGACCATCAGCAATAAAATTGACCATCCGCTCAATCTCGGAAATAAGAAGGTTATTATTTTTACCGCGTTTTCGGATACGGCGGAGTATCTTTACGACCACGTCAGCGCGTTCGCCAAGCAAACCTATGGGCTTCATACCGCACTGGTCACAGGTTCGGTGGACGGACGCACAACAATTTCGAAGTTCAAGGCTGACCTGAACAACGTTCTGACCTGCTTCTCTCCAATTTCCAAGGACAAGGCTGCACTGATGCCCAACGGTCCGGACATCCACGTGCTGATAGCCACAGACTGTATTTCCGAAGGCCAGAACTTGCAGGATTGCGATTGTCTTATTAATTATGACATCCACTGGAATCCGGTGCGTCTGGTACAGCGCTTTGGCCGTATCGACCGTATCGGTAGCCGCAACGACGTAATTCAGCTCATCAACTTCTGGCCGGATATGCAGCTTGACGATTATATCAACCTGAAAGCCCGTGTGGAAACCCGCATGAAGGCGCTGGTCATGACGTCAACCGGCGACGACAACCTGCTCAACCCGGATGAAAAGGGCGACCTTGAATATCGCAAGCAGCAGCTTCAGCGTCTGCAAACTGAGGTGGTGGATCTGGAGGAGATGGGCACTGGCGTGTCCATTACCGATCTGGGGCTCAACGAGTTTCGCATGGAGCTGATGGAGTATGCCAAGCAGCACCCGGAACTGGAGACCTGCCCAGGTGGTATCAGTGCAGTGGCTGTAGCAACGCCAGACGCGCCTGCGGGCGTGGTATTCATTCTGAAAAATGTCCATAACGAGGTGAACATCGACAACCGCAACCGACTGCACCCCTACTATCTGGTTTACCTCACCGAGGATGGCACCACTGTCTACGATCATCTTTCCCCAAAGGATACGCTGGATGCCATGCGCCAGTTGTGTCGGGGCAAAAATCAGCCGCTGGAATTGCTCTGTCGGGCGTGGAACGCAGAGACGGACGACGGACGCAATATGGCTGCTTATTCCAGCCTGTTGGAGGATGCGGTGCTGTCCATTCTGGACGCCAAAGAGGACAGCGATCTGGACAGCCTGTTCAAAGCGGGTGGCACAAGCGCCCTGCTCAGTCAGGTGTCCGGGCTGGACGATTTTGAACTCATATGCTTTTTGGTGGTACGGGAGGAGGAATCTTCTTGCTGAATTTGCCGAAATCCACGGAATTTGGACGCCGTGTCCCCAAGCAGAAGTTTTATGAGCACCTGGACGTTTCCCCCGAAGTGAAGCGCCTGTTTGTTGAGCAGCTCAAGCTGATTACATGGGCAAGCAAGCTCTCGCCCCAGACCATGAACCTCGCGCCCGGACAGGATGTAACGGAAATTGAGGTGTTTCACCTGCGCCTCCAAGGACAGGAGCTGGACAGCCGGGTACCGGAGCTGATGGACAAGCAGATTCCCTATCATATTCTGTTCCTGCTGGATCGCCCGGACGGCATGGCGCAGCTTTGGGTGACCTATAAGGAAACTGCCCAGACCGGCGACAACGCCTTCCGCCTGCGGCAGAGCTATCACACGGACTGGACGGCTTTGGCGGACTTGACCGTTCCCCTGACTGCGCTGAATATGGACGGATTATATGAGGGCATTGTACGTTCCATCGCCGGAGACGCCCTCGACGCTCCACAGACAGAGAGCCTGAAAGAAGCCGTGGAGCAGACGCTGGAGCGGGAAAAACGCCAGCGCCAGATCGAGCAGCTTCAGACGAGGATGAAAAAGGAAAAGCAACTGGAACGTCAGATGGAGATTAGGCGGGAGATTAGGAGATTGGAGAAGGGACAGTAGAGAATGAATGATAAATTTGAAAGTGCTTCACTTGAAAACGGTGGCATTGACTTTGGTAATCTAATGAAACAACTGCCACAAATGTCTCCGACAATCCCAATGCAATCAATTCCGGATTTCAATATTAGGGTGGAAGACTCTCCAATGTATCAAAAAGTGCAGGAAGCCGCTGAATATCAGGAACGTAGCTACGAAGTGTTGCAAGCCATTGAGAAAAACACCGCAAATTTGCAGGTTATAGTTGATTTAATACATACAAGCAATGAAAACCAAGATGAGATTATTGTGCTTCTATCAGAAATTCAGTCTATGGCAAAAGCGAAAGACAAAGATGAAGCCGGAACGATGTATAAACGCGTCATGGGTAAAATATCCGATGTTGTCAAGGATGCAGAAACGTTGCAGAAAGTTACTGCTTTTGCCGGAACAATTTATACGATTGTGCAGACTTATTTTTTAAATGGTGGAGGAATCGCTTGATGGATAAACTGAAATTTGAAACGCCGGATATGGTGGCGGGAAATATTGATAAAATTGGGGCGCTGTTTCCGTCGGCAATCACGGAGATGCGGGGCGAGGACGGAAAAATCAAGAGGGGCGTCAATTTTGAGATGCTCAAGCAGCTGCTCTCCCCAGACGTAGTGGACGATGACGAGTGCTATGAGTTTACATGGGTGGGCAAAAAGGCTGCCACGGCGGAGGCTGCGCGCCCCATTACCAAAACTCTACGCCCAGTGAAAGAGGACAGCCGCGACTGGGACACCACCCAAAACCTCTATATCGAGGGCGACAATCTGGAAGCCCTCAAAATTTTGCAGGAGAGCTATCTCGGCAAGGTTAAGATGATTTACATTGACCCGCCGTATAACACAGGACATGATTTTGTTTACCGAGATAAATTCCAGCGTAGCCAGCAGGAAGAAAACGAGCAAATGGGAATGCTGGACGAGGACAAAAATCGTCTATTTGAGAATACAGAAGGCAATGGACGGTTTCATTCGGATTGGTGTTCTATGCTCTTTTCACGGCTTACTCTTGCTAAAAATATCCTATCAGATGATGGCTTGATATTCATTTCCATTGGTGATGAAGAAGTTGATAATTTACGAAAAATTGCAGATGAAATATTTGGAGAAGATAATTTTCGAAATCAAATTATAGTTCGTAGAGGAGCCAAGTCCTTACAGGCTCAATTTGATACTTGGGATAAACTTGGGCAAGGACACGAATATCTCCTGTTTTATAGCAAAAATAGTCAGTACCGCTTTCCTAAGCAGATGAAGCCGTTAGATGAAAACAAGTCTGGCGGATGGAATAACCATTGGCGTGGCACGGATAGGCCCACAATGAGATATGAGTTATTTGGCAGTACTCCAGAAAAAGGGCAATGGCGATGGAGTAAAGAACGAAGCATAAATGCAATCCGCAATTATCAGCGTATGTTGGTAGAAACGAATTGCAATAAGGACACCATTACACAAGAAATCATTGATGAATGGTATTCTAAGCAGGACGATGATCTGGACCTTTTGCGGCTATCTTCAAATGGAAAGGCGGAGCATTATATTGCACCTACTAATGAAACTTTATTAAATAGCTCTTGGATGGATATGTTGGTTGGCAGTTCAAGCGAAATTAATCAACTCTTTAAATCTAAAGTATTTGATACTGCAAAGCTTACCTCCCTAATTTACAGGATTTTAAATTTCGTACCAGACGATTCGATTATCCTCGACTTTTTCTCCGGCTCTGCAACTACCGCTCACGCTGTCATGCAGCTCAACGCCGAGGATGGTGGACACCGTAAGTTTATCATGGTTCAGTTGCCAGAACCCTGCGACGAACAATCCGAAGCATACAAGGCAGGCTACAAAAGCATTTGCGAGATCGGCAAGGAACGCATTCGTCGGGCGGGTGACAAAATTAAAGCGGACAGCCCCATGACCACACAAGATTTGGACATTGGTTTCCGTGTGTTCCGCGTAGATGAGAGCAACATGGAAGATGTCTACTATCATCCTGAGGAGTTTACGCAGCAGATGCTGGGCGATGTGGTTTCCAACATCAAGCCTGACCGCACAGACCTTGACCTGCTCTATGCCTGCCTTTTGGATTGGGGCGTGGAAATCAACCTGCCCCACACCAGCGCAGTTATTGACGACTGTACCGTCCACAACGTGGATAACGGCGCACTGATGGCATGCTTTGACAAAAATGTGCCGGAATCAGTCATTCGCGCCATGGCCAAAGAAATGCCCCTGCGTGCTGTGTTCCGCGACAACTCCTTTGCCTCGGCCCCAGAGAAAATCAACGTGACAGAAATTTTTAAAAACCTTTCCCCAGATACAAAGGTAAAAGTCTTGTAATTGGAGGGAATTATAATGCGCAAGATAAATAAAGTGGATTATTTTTGTGGTGCATTTCTATCTTATCTTATCTCAAATAAAGTTGAGCCAACTCTTTTTGAAGCGGGAGACAAGAGCAAGATTGTAGAATTTACCATCAGGGCTACTACATATAAAGTTTTTCTTAAATACTCAACCAAGAAAAAAACTGTTAAAAAGCAGGGAAAAATTTTTGACCGATGGGAAATTGTTTTTGCGCCAAATGAAATACTGCAAATTGAGAATTTTGCGGAGCCGTCTAAAAAAGTTGCTGTGATTTGTATTTGCACTGATGAGAAGCTTCATGATGCAGATATTGCGGTTCTTGATTATGAGGATGCCTGCAAATGTATGGGCATTAGACAAGATGACAAAAACGAACAGCGGCGAATTACAGTGCAACATATGAAAGGAAGTTCCAAAATACTTTGCCATGGTACTGCGTTATCAGATCTCAAAGCTATTGAAATCTCGCACAATTTTGAAAAGTATTTTGGATTGGGAGACGGCGAGGAATGAAGCTTCAATTTAAACATCAGCCCTTTCAGGCGGATGCGGCGGTGGCAGTCTGCGACGTGTTCAACGGGCAGCCCTTCCGTACCACAACCTATCGCCGGGATTTAGGGGACATTGTAAATACGCAGATAGAGCTTGAGGCCGAAAGCAATGTGGGCTTTCGCAATGAGCCGCTCATCCAGGCACTAACCAATGCCCGCATTTTGGACAACCTCCATGCTGTTCAGCGGCGCAACGGCCTTGCGCCGTCCGAAACGTTATCCGGCCCTGGTATCAATCTCACCATTGAGATGGAAACCGGTACCGGCAAGACCTATACTTATGTCAAAACGATGTACGAGCTGAACAAGCGGTACGGCTGGAGCAAGTTTATCATTGTGGTGCCATCAGTGGCTATTCGCGAGGGCGTTTACACATCCCTGAACACCACACAGGAGCATTTCGCCGGAGAATACGGCAAGAAAATTCGCTTCTTCATTTACAGCTCGGACAACCTGCCAAACGTAGACCGGTTTGCCTCAGACAGCGCTATCAACGTCATGATCATTAATATGCAGGCGTTTAACTCCAGCAAAAACCAGCGCATCATTGACAAAAAGCTGGACTCGTTCCGTAGCCGCAAGCCCATCGACATTATTGCAAAAACCAATCCGATTCTAATTATTGACGAGCCGCAGAGCGTGGAGGGCAAGCAGACCAAGGAGAGCCTTAAAAAATTCTGCCCGCTGTTCACTCTGCGCTACTCTGCCACGCACAAGGAAAAATACGACATGGTGTATCGTCTGGACGCCATGGACGCCTACAATCAACATCTGGTCAAGAAAATTGCCGCGCTTGGCATTACACTTACCGGCTCCACCGCCACCACAGGGTATGTGTATCTAGAGGGCATCGATCTCTACCGAGACAAAGCACCCACCGCGCGGCTGGGCTTTGAGGTCAAGGGTGTGTCCGGAACCCGTACCGTGGTGCAGAAGGTAAAGGGCGGCGATGACCTATTTGCCCTGTCCAATGGGCTGGACGAGTACGCCGACCGCTTCCGCATTCTGCCGGACGGCATCGACGGACGGGACAACTCTGTCACATTCCTGAACGGCCTGAAGCTCTATGCCGGGCAGATTCAGGGCAATGAGCAGATGGTGTCGCTCCAGCGGCGTATTCAAATCCGTGAGACGATCCGCACCCATATTCGGCGGGAACGGGAGTTGTATCCGAAGGGGATCAAAGTCCTGTCCCTATTCTTTATCGACGAGGTAAAAAAGTACCGCGATTACGACGGTGACAACGACGACGGGCGCAACGGCGAGTATGCGCAAATGTTCGAGGAGGAATATCATAATGTTGTGAGCAGTCTCCAGCGGGAGATTGGCGACGAAGCGTACATGGACTATCTGGACAGGATTGACGCGTCAAAGACCCATCAGGGATATTTCTCCGTTGACAAAAAGAAAGGCAAGAAAGCTCGCTTTGTTGAGAGCAAAATCGACAGCAAAACGCAGACTTCTGACGATGTGGACGCCTATGACCTTATCATGAAGGACAAGGAACGCTTGCTGAGCATGAAGGAAGATGTACGGTTTATCTTCTCACACTCGGCGCTGCGCGAAGGCTGGGACAACCCGAATGTGTTCCAGATTTGTACCCTAAAAAAGCAGAGTGATTCCGATATTCGAAGCCGTCAGGAAATTGGGCGCGGACTGCGCCTGTGCGTCAACCAGCAGGGCGAGCGCATGGATGAGAGCGTACTGGGTCGGGATGTGCAAAACCTCAATAAGTTGACGGTTATTACGGATTATTCCTTTGCCGACTACGTCAAGCAGCTGCAAGCGGGCTTGGCGGAAGTCCTGGCCGATCGTCCCCGCAAGGTGGATCAGCAACTGTTCCTGAACCGGGTACTGGTCAATGCCAATGGCGAACAGGTCAAGGTAACGCCTGATTTGGCGGAGGCAATTTACGAGGATCTGGTCAGCTGCGGCTATGTCAAGCGCGGCCAGCTGACGGATCAATACTATGCCGACAAGGAGAGCGGAACCGTTCAGGTCGCCGAGGAAGTGAAGGATTGCGCGGCATCCGTGGTAAAAATTCTGTCCTCGATTTACGATGAGCACTCTATGTTGCCCGAGGATGAGCACGGAAACAACGTCAAAGCCGAGGTGGTCGGCGACAAGCTGCATAAGCCCGCCTTCTTGGCACTTTGGGAGCGTATTAACCACAAGTCCTTCTATACAGTCGCGTTTGACACAGACGAGCTGATTCAAAAATCCATTCAGGAGCTGGATGCTCATTTAGAGGTCACCCATTTGACCGTTAAAAAGGAATATGGTGAGCAGATCGACAAAATTGCATCTAAAGAGCAACTTATGCAGGGCGAGGGCTTCTCAAAAACCAGTTCTGATCAAGCGAAGGTCGAACGTGCCCCGCTGGGAAGCGTGCGGTATGATCTGGTTGGAAAGCTGGTAGAGGAAACCGCACTGACCCGCGCGGCGGTTGCCGCTATTTTGCAGGGAATTGCGCCGCAGCGGTTTGAACTTTTCAAAGTCAATCCGGAGGAGTTTATTCTGAAAGCCGCCAAGCTCATCAACAACCAAAAGGCAACGTCCATCATCGAGCACATTGCTTATAACCGGCTGGACGCAACCTATGATACCGATATTTTCACCGCCGCGAATCTGCGCGGAAAAGTCGGCATCAATGCCATGCCGGTCAAGCGCAGCCTGTATGATTATTTGATTTACGATTCCAACAATGAAAAGAAGTTTGCGGACGAGCTGGACATCTCGGAGAAAGTGGCCATCTATGTCAAACTGCCCGGCAGCTTCTTCATCTCAACGCCGGTGGGCAAGTACAACCCGGACTGGGCCATTGCTTTTAACGAGGGTTCCGTCAAACACGTCTATTTCGTGGCAGAAACCAAGGGCAATACGGATTCCATGGAGCTGCGCGGCGTCGAGGACGCGAAGATTGCGTGTGCCAGGGCGCACTTTGCCGCCATCAGCAACGAGAGTGTTATCTATGATGTGGTAGACAGCTTTGAAGGGCTTATGAATTTGGTTTCGTGAAGTGAATTGCTATTTGGCATAATCCTACTCTAAATCCGACATTTGTTTTTCCTCTGCCTATAACTGTAGTCTTATGCGTATTGAGTTCACTTTCCCCTATCCAGCTGACAGGGGGTCAGTGCCAAACGAAGGCAGACTGCTCCCTTGGCGGAAGCAGTCTGCCTTTTCTTAGTGTGCCCAGCATGGGCGAAATCTAACGGGTGAAAGTCCCGAGCACGCCCGGTGGCGGGAAGGCATACCGAAATGCTACGCCGGGAAATGGGGATATGTGAAAGCGTACTGGAATGTTGCCGGGAGTCCGATACTCCAAAGATCTATAACAAATGAGAGACTCGCACGAGCCGGATACTATAGCCTATCCGACAGGTACGAGTCCCTGCACTTATGCGATTGAACCGCCGTATACCGAACGGTACGCACGGTGGTGTGAGAGGACGGGGCTAATTGCCCCTCCTACTCGATTAACACCGTATAGAGGTTAGAGCTTTGCGCCCCGTTTTGGCGGTAGCGCGGGTCGCGTACAATGTAGTGATGCTCCACCAGCTCGGATATTGCGCGTCGAACTGAGCTTTGCGACAGATGCAGCTCTCGCGCCATCGTGGGTACTGAAGGGAAGGATTTCCCCTCGGTATTGCCGCGATGCTTGAGGTACATATACAGCGCCTTTGCATGGCTGGATACATTAGTGTCCGCATAAATTGTATCAAACCAACTCATGAGCTTCCTCGATTCGTTTTCAGCGGAGAGGTGGGCTGCCGTCCCCGGCTAGCGCGATTGTTTGTTGGCGTGTGCGCTATGCCGGCACCATTGCCGAACGGGTCGCCGCCATCCGGCTCAAAATCAGCGACCTCGGCTTTTGGCGACGGATGCTTCTGGTAGATGGCGCGTTCCAGCTCCTTCTTGTCCGCGTATGCCACACGCCGGTGCGCCTTTTCTTCTATTGTGTAGGGCGTATCGAACGTGATGCCCCATTCAAGGAATAGCCGCAAGACGGTACGCATGGGATAGAAGCCGGTTTTCGTAACGATGAAATTGCCGCGTTTGAGAGCCTTCAGCTCGTCCGCCGTCATGAGTGGACGCTCCATCATTTGCAGGGACTGACTGGGATCGTTCTTGCTGCGGCTGACGGAGCCGGAGAGGACGGTGCGTGTGCCGAGAGATTTTGATAGCACTTCGGCGGTTTCAGAATTGGGCGCGAAGCCGCCAAAGATGGTCAGCTGGCAGTTGTCCACGATGATTTCAGAACCCTCCTTGCCGTAGTTCTTCTGGAGCTGCCCGAAGGACTGGATGATCGGCACGATGGAGAGCCTGCGGGAGCGGCTGGCGGAGAGCATGATTTCAAGGGACTGGATAGGCGGGAGCGTGCCAAGCTCGTCACAGAAAAACGCCACGCGATTTTTGAGCTTGCCGCCATGCTCGTCGGCGATGGTCAGTATCTCGCGGTAGAGCTGCTGAATGATGAGGCTAATGAGAAAATAGGTAGTCGGGTTTTCCTCTGGCAACACCAGAAAGATGGCGGACTTTTCAGCGCAGAACTTTTCCGCGTCGATGGCGGTGTCGAAGCACAGCACCTGCTCCAGCTCGGAGTCGAGGAAGGCGTTCAGGCAGGACAGCACGGTGGACAGCACCGACGCCATCGCCTGATCGCCCGCGTTGAGCGCCGCGCCCGCAAACCACTTTGCCTTATGCTCGGAGGGCAGCTTGCTCATGAGCAGTTGAAACTGCGATTTGCCCTTGACCTGTGAGGGAGCCATCAAGTCCTGCACCAGCTTAAACACGGAAATGATGTGCCGCTTTTCCTCGCCGTCCTTCTGCGGCAGATATTCCGCAGTGAGCAGAATGGCAGAGGTAAGCAGTCCCTCCGCCGCATCGTAGAAGAAGGCGTTCTGGCCGTGGTCGGTGTTGCCGTCCGCGCTGATAATGGTCTTGGCGAGTATCTTCGCAAACTTTTCCGCCCGCGCTTTGGCGGCGAGATTGTCAGAATCGGCCTTATAGACGTCCATGTATTTATTAACAAGGTGGAGCATATTGTTTCCGTCAGAGCGAGTGGGATTTCGCAGGTCGATGACCGCCACATTGTAGCCGTAGCAGTTCTTGGCAACGGAGCCGTAATTTCGGTACACGTCGCCCTTAGTGTCGGTGACGAGAAAACTCATGCCGGTGGCGCAGGCGTATTCCAGATTGGGGTACAGATAGAACGCCGTCTTACCCACGCCGGACGCGCCGATCATGAGACAGTGGACGTCGCCGGTGTCCACGAGGGCGGTCACATGATCCTTTTTGCCATCGCAGCCCACCACCAGCCCCTGCTCCTTGGGAAGTTCCTCGCCCTTGCGCCATTTGGCAACGTCAAACAGTACCTGACGGTAGGTCTGGTGAATTTCCTTTTTCGTTGCCCATCGCGCCGTGCCGTGCTGACCGTCACCCACGGTTTTGGACTTGATGCCGTTGAGTGAGTAGAGGTGTGAAACAAGAGAAAGGCCGCCAAGGATGAGGAACATCCCGACGGCCACGACCACAAGAATGGTAATATTGCTCTGCGTGATATACGTGAACCAGTTTTGAAGCCAGTTTATGATTTTCCCTCCCTTATATGGATTGCGCCATACCGAAAGACGGCATAGGCACTTTCGCCTTGGCGCACAACACGTCGTTCCAGTCCTTTTGCTCCGGAAGCAGGACATGGACATCGTCAAAACCACGCTCCCGCAGGATTCCGGTGAGACGTTCGGTGGCGTAGCTGCCGGCATCATCGTTGTCAAGGCAGAGCGTGACCGTCTGGATACTGCGGCTTTCTTCCAGTGCCTTGAGCATGGCGTGTTCTGAGGTGCCGCAGAGTGAGATGTAGCTCTGGTTCTGCCAGCCGTCAGGGTACAGCGTGAGAAAGGACAGTAGGTCGATGGGTGCTTCAAAAACATACAGCGTTGTCGCACTGGAGTTGCTGTAGCCGAAACTGTATTTTGGGTCGCTGCCCTCCACGTTAATGCGGAAGGCTTCACCGTAGCTGTTGGTGCTGCGTTTGTGAGCATGGCGCGGAACGCCGTGTTCATCGTTTCCGACAAACACTGCGTTGTAATATTCCGCATCTTCATAGAGAAGATTTGCGCGGGCAAAGTGCGTGAGGATGCCGCGGTCAATGTGCCGCTGTTTGATGAGGTACGCGAACACACGCCGCATATCACCGTTGACAGGTGGAAGTGAGAAGGACTTGCACTCCAGTTCTTTTTTCTCTGCCGGTGGAAATGCCGCGCCCTGCACACCGCCCAGCAAGGCCGTCACTGCTTCGGGGAAGGAATAACGATAGTGTCGCTGGAGGAAGTCGATTGCAAGTCCGCCCTCGCGGGTAGCATGGTCGAACCATTCGTTGCCGTGGACGGTGATGCTGTGGTCGGAGGCGAGGCGCTTTTCTCTGCCGGAACGCAGGAGCTTTTCACCGTGCGCCGCCAACCAAACTTCAAGGTCGACGGCGTTGGCGCGGTTTTTCTGTTCATCGGTAAAGTGAATGTAAGCAGACATGGAGACCTCCCATCAATATGACATGATCTGTGTGTATTCGGAGTCGTGTTCATCCTCGGCATGGCCTGCCGCAATTTTCATTTCATGGAGCTTCTTCCTGCGCTTCGAGTCGATGCGAATGCCCTTGGCGTTTCCGGGTGGCAGAGAGTGATCACGGAAGAGATTGCCCAAGTGATGCAGAAGCCGCATGGCGGACAGCAGAGCGGATGGTTCGGTATGGTCGTCCGCGTGGTCAAGGAAAAACTGGGCATAAAGATTGCCCTGCGCGGCGGACTGTTCCAGCCAGCCCAGGGCGATTTTCTTATCTCGCGGGACATCTTTGCCGAGAAGGTAGAGCTTGCCGAGAGCATATTGGGCATATTGATTGCGCTGTTCTGCGGAACAAGTAAGATACTCCACGGCATGAGGGACATCCTTTGGCAAATCCTCACCGGCGAGGTACAGCTTGCCAAGCTGGTACTGCGCAAACTGGTTGCCCAGCTCCGCAGATTTCCCAAGCCAGCGAAGTGCGCCGGGGACATTTTTCTCCAGCGTTCCGGCTGACAGGTATAGCTTTCCGAGAGCGTAGGCGGCATAATTATTTTTCTGCTTGGCTGCGCGTGTGAACAGCTCCACGGCGCGTGCTTCGTTCAGCGGCACATGGATGCCGTCCCGATAAAGCTTTCCAAGTGCATACTGCGCAAACCGATTTTCCTCTGCGGATTTCTCCAACCAATAAAGCGCCTGCTGTATCTTTTTCGGGGTAGCTGTTTCATCAGCGAGATACAGCTTTGCAAGCTGATACTGTGCGAAGGTGTTCCCCAGCCGTGCGGATTTCTCAAAATACTTGGTGGCGCGGTCAATATTCTTTTGCGTGCCGGTGCCGGTCAAGAGCATTTGCCCGATGCGGTATTGGAGCTTATCGTTATGGCTTTTCTTTTCCAGCGCAACGAAGCCGGAGAACGCGGCCTTGAAATGCACCGCCGCTTTTTGCGCGTTTGCCGCCGTTCCAATGCCGTCTTGGAACATCTTGGCAAGTTCATAGCTGGCATACGGAAAGCCCTGCGTGGCAGACGCGCTATATAAATCAAAGGCTTTTTCGAAGTCCTGCTCCACGCCGTGACCGTGATAGTAAAGACCGGCGAGGGAGTATTGCGCGTACCTGTGCTTCTGCGCCGCCGCCATTTCAAACCAATCGGCGGCGCATTCATAGTCCTGCTCTGTGCCAAGCCCCGCCGCATACAGCTTACCGATGCGGTACTCCGTATACTTCCACGGCTTCCGCGCTTCGCAGCTTTGGAATGCGGAGAGCGCTTTTGCGTACCACGCATAAGCCTCCGTCGTCTCCGCCGCACAGCCCAGACCGCTTGCGTACATTTTGGCAAGGTCGTACATGGCGAGTGCGTTGCCGCGCTCCGCTTCAGCGGTCATTAGCGCGAAGGCATTATCGAAGTCCGGTGCGGACGCATCTGTGCCATACAGGTATTCCAGCGCCGCTTTGTAGTCATCCGTCCAGTCCACATAGGAGCTCCCATTATCTGAGCTGCTTTCGCTTGGCGGCGGTTCTTCTGCATCTGCGGCGTCCGTTGGAAGTGGAATTTCGGTGGGCGGCTCATTCGGCACCGGCTCCTGCTCAAATTCATCTTCAAATGAGAAAGCTCCGCTAACGATATGAAGCGCTTCTTGGATGACCATATTGCGAATCTGCTTGAACTCCTTTTGCCGGGAGAGCGGGATGCGCTCCGGCGTATCGCCGGTGTAATAGCTCTGCACGGCGTTTTGCAGTTCCAGCCAGCTTTCGTAGCACGCCGCGACGGTCGGAACGCGTTCCAAAGCGTCTACGATCTCATCTAACTGCTTTTTGATCCGCGGCTTCAGGTAGCCATACTGCATCTTGCCGCTCTCATTTTTGAGCTGCTCTGAAAGAGCAGATATCCGCGCCGCAATCTCCGGGCTGTCGCATACGCCGGTCTGTATCTCTCGGATGAGCTGCGCCATTGCAGACCGCGCAGACTGTACCAGCTCATCGCGAGAGACGGATTTCTGCTGATACAGATTCAGCATCTCCTGCTTGTAGATGGTGTTCGTCAGCGCGGAGCGCATTTTGTGAATGCCTGCCGTGTTCAGATAGCCGGTTTGCGGATGATTCGCATAGACCATCATGTGGATATGCGGGTGGTGACTCTCGTTGTGAAATGCCGCGTACCAGTGCAGCTCGCCGTCTGGAATCTTGAGCGCTTCCGCGATCTCACTGCGATGTTCTTTCACGAGAGACCGCCATGCGGCGGCATTGTCATAGCCCAGCCGCGCGGCGTCCTCGCGGTGGAGCGACAGGATAAACGTCCACACGTTGCCGTCGTACGCCGCCAGCTTTTCCAGAGCAGTGTCTAAGTCCACATGGTTGCCGTCGCTGAACAGTCCGTGACCGCCGCGCTTCTCGACCCGAGGGCGCGTGGCAATGTACTGCATATAAATTTTTGAGGAGCTTGCCTCATCCCAATTGGAGTCCAACGCCATCGTGATAAACTCCGAGGCGTTGCCGATGTTGGGACTTGCAAGGTAGTCCTCGTATTCGAACAGCTCTTTTGCGTCAGGATAGTCGTGCAGTAATTTTCCGATGAGCTGCTTCTGTTTTTGCGAGGGCGGACGATCCGCAAAGCGGTCATCGACTTTTTCAACGCCATCGCGGGTTGCGATGTATTTCATGTAGGCGGCGCTATGATTTTCATGCGGCTTGAAATATCCGCTCTTTTGAATCAGCTTTGGCACGGAGCATCACCGCCTCAGAGGGATTTCTGGTATCTCAGCGCGTCCTTGAAACTGATCTGTCCGTTGGTGCGTTTGACCTCTCCGATGCATTGCCCGCGGAGTTGGTCGAGTTGCACTTCGTCGATGTCGGTATCGCAGGCGATGATGTGCATCATCATCGCCTGCTCGACCGCCAGCTTGAACAGGAGCCGGGCCATGCGGTTTTCGAAGCCCTCCAGCTTTCCCTCCATTACGGAAGAAACCGCAGCGGGAAGCAGCGTGTTTTCCTTGTTGTTGAGAATGTACCCGCAGTAAAAGCGGATAGCCTTTTCAATAAACTCGCTGCGGTTCTTGCAGTTCTCTATTCGGAAGAGGGTGTCGCTTTGGTCAATGGTGGATGGACGCAGCCAAACATGATATTGCCGCTTTGCTTCGCTTTTTTCTTCATTCACATGAAAATCCTCCTTTATTTCGTTGTCGGGCCCTGTAAAAATCATTGAAACTGCTGGGAAAACCGCCGCATTATTGTGTTCACGACCACCTAACCGTCTAAAAAGCATATCTGTCGGGCCCTGTTCAAAACGCCCGCACTGCGGGCGTTTGTGGTGCAAGGTGACCGCGCACGGTCACCTTGCTTTCTCCTGCGTATTCTCAACGCGTCCAAACGCTGCCCAAATTCCCGTAAAACCAGCCTCATGGTATCCCGATGCTACCCCTGCGCCGAAAGCGGCACACAGGGGCGACAGGACGGCAACGGGCGGCTTACATGGTTGGTTCCATTGTTGGCTTCGCATCGTCAACCATGCACTGTGCGCTGTAGTCTACAAGACTCATTCCGGTCTGCCGGAGGCAGTATTCATCCATCTTGCGGAGCAGGACTTCCTTCTCGGCGACGTTCAGCGTGTAGCTGAGTTCGGCCTGTCCGTCGTTCTTCCACAGGATGATAGTCAGCTCATCGCAAACCTGTTGAGCCTCCATATCGTAGTTGGCATAGAGGTTGATGTAGTCGTCATTCTCGTCTGTACAAACGTGCGTACCGAATGCGGCGTCCACATCAAATGATGTGTCGATATAGAAATTGAGCTTTCCGTCATCGCCGATTATCTCATCCGAGAAAGAAAAATTGCGGGAGGAGAGGTGTCCGGCTGAGGTAATCTCCTTACCGTCCAGTTTTTCACTGAAGCGATTCCACCGCTGCATATCGGATAGGAAGGCATTGCAAAACGCATAGTACGCCGCTGCACTTACGTCGCCCATCACATAGGTTTTCCAGCCGTCCATAATGTGGACAGCGAAAAATTCACGCTTATCGAAGCCAATATCGAACGCGCCGGATACCTTGCCGGTATTCTCCATGCGGATGGCAACTGACTTATCAAAATCATCGGCTGTGATCTCTGTGCGTTTAGAAAATATTCCCCAAAAGTATTGGGCAAAGCATCCTGCGCCTTTCGCAGATATGCGCGGAGCTGATTCACAGCTTGCAGCAATTCATAACTTCGTTCGGTTTTGAAATACACATCCGCGCCATGCTCTGTTACATGGAACACAGAGATGCGGCGGCTTTCCTCTGCACGGTGCTGCGCGTCAAGACGCTCCGTTGTGATTTCCTGCTCAATGGCTGCCTGTACTTCGGTCGGCACGGTTTCTGCATACAGTGCGATGAGGCACTCTTGCATATACTTTTCCACATCGCCGCAATAGCCAGACTGCTCCAGTTGCTTGTCCAATGCGCTCAGTCTGCGCCTTTCCATCCAGAGTTCAATGGAGACGTCATCAGCCATTCAGCTTTTCCTCCTTAACAGCAGCGATGGGCGCAGCGGGAAGCACCGGCTTTGACGGCACAGGCTGGGGCTTGGGCGGAGCGGACTGCCGCGCGGGACGTTTGGGCCTGGGTGCGGCGGGCGCGGCCTTGCTGTCGAGATACTCGCGCAGCGGTTCCGGCACCGTTTTCTCATAGAGTTCTGCGAGGGCTTTTTCCATGCGCTTCTGTGCGCTGTCATTTTCTTTTTCCAACGAGAAGTCCAGTGCGGAGAGCTTCTCCGCGTCGAAGGGGATGTTGATGTTGACCTTGCTCATGTGGTTTCCTCCATTTCAACATAATTGATGTAGGGTATTTTGAGCCACGCCGTCCAGTTGCGGTCGGCGAGCTGCGTCTTGACCACGCCGTAGCGCGTGCCCATCGCTTCAACCACTTCGCCGTTTCCGATGTACACGCCGACATGACCTTCATGCCAGACCGCAAGTCCGGGGATTTCGGGGATGGTAGAGATACTGCCTTTTTCAACGGCGTACTGAAACATCTGGTCTGCGCCGACATCTGGCATTCCGTTTGTGGCATAGTTGATGTTTCCGGTGCCGGTGTCCAGCCAGCCATAGCCTTTGATGAGACCGACGCAGTCCGTGGTACGCTTCCCCAGCCAAGTGCTTTTGATGAACTCTGAATACTGTCCCACGCCGTCCGGGTACTGCGCCAGCTTCGACTGATACAGGCTATCCGTCAGGAAGTTGCCGAAGGTTCCCCACACATAGCCCCAACCGTTTTCATAGGCGCTCACCGCATATGCCACGAGATCGAGATTGTTTTTGCTCTCAGGGTCTGTGAATGCAGAGGTATCCAGCCTAACGCCGCTGCCATCGCCGCGCAGAACATCACCGGCGTGGGTATCACCGGCAGGATGAATGCGGGCATAGATGTTTTCCGCGTTTTTGCCATCATCCTCGGTTACCTCAATACTGAACGCCGCGCCGATGTTTGCGTATACTGTCGCCATGTCCGTAATCGGCACGGCGACGGTATAGGTTTCGGTCGAGGTGGTTCCGTCCTCGTCGGTGACTGTCCGGGTACGGGTTTCATAGGTCACGAAGCAGTTTACAAAGACTGCCATGTTTTTTATGGACGGCTGCGAGTCACCGAAAAACAGAGAATAGAAAACAGCTTTCACGCGAATTGCGTCAATGCTGTCGCCGCCCTCCATCTGCTGGCTGATCTCCGCCGCCGTCGCGTCGATGGATACAAAGCTGCGCGTCATGTCCTCCACGTGGGATTTGAATTCCTGCGGAACAGTTCCTGAGATGCCGCTGGCAAAAAAGGTCGCGTCCACAGCAGAGGCGTTATGCTCCGCCCCGCCCGCGCCGATACAGCAGAACGCCGCGACAATCAGGATGAGCGGAGAGAGGATCGCGGCGATGATCCAGCCGGCTTTCTTTCGCGTCTTTTCATTGGTGAGTACCGCCGCTGCCGCTTTCACGACGGCAACTGGCACAGCCATCAGCGACCACCCGCCTTGCCGAAAAGCGCCTCTTTGTATTCCGGCGCGTGAACCATCAGGTTGTATCGCTCATTGCCGCATTTGTAGAGACACGCACCGCGCTGGGGCTGGCGGATGAGATTGTATTCACTTGGCTCCAACTGAAGTGCATCCATATAAAACTGCGCGTCAATGTTTCCGGCATTAAAGAGGAATGCATGGGTGGGAATGGAAAACAGCGGCTTTGTGAACTCCCGAATTTCAGGAAGGTTGAAATCTTCGAGGTTCTGGCTGGCGAGGATCACGGCGCTATCCTTCTTGCGAACGCGCTTCATGCAGTTGCGGATGTATTCGATGGCGGTGGGGTTCGTGAGGAACAGGTACAGCTCGTCAATGGATGCGATGGTGCTCCCCTCGGTCAAGAGCTTGTCGCTCATGTAGGACAGCACGTTGAACAGCATGGCATTCTTGATGTTTTTGGATGCCTGAAGCAGGCCCTTCACACCAAAGCATATGAGCCGGTCGCTGGCGATGTTGGTGTGGCCGTCGAAAAATTTGCTTTCCGCGCCGATGCACATGGAGTGAAGCCCCAGCAGGATTTCCCGCAGGAGCTCCGCAGTGTAGATGTGGTGCTGGTTTTCCTCGAAGCCTTTGAACTCGTATTCGATGAGCTTATACAAATCTGAGAGTGTGGGGTAATGCGTCGGCTGGAGTTTTAAAAAGTCCGTCTGATCCGTGATGCTCCACTTGTCATACAGTTTGGAGAGCATGATCTCAATGGCGTCCAGATGCCGGTCAGAGAAGTCTTTATAACTGCGGAAAAAATCTTTCAAAAACGAGATGTGCTGGGAGAGCTTTGAGGACTTGCGAAACGCCATCGGCGCGGCGGGATCGTCCTCACCGCCGTCATCCCACGATTTGGGCTGCAAGGGGTTGATGATGTACTCGCCGCTCATCAGGTCGATAAAGCAGCCCCCTAAGTTGTGTACCAGTTCCTGATACTCCATTTCTGGGTCCAAGAGCAAGGCATTCATGCCGGACTCCAGCAGATTTGTGAGGATGAGCTTCAACAGATAGCTCTTGCCCTGACCGCTGTTGCCGAGTATGAGGATATTGGCGTTGGTCTTATCCTCGTCGCGCCGGTTGAAGTCCACAATGATATTGCTGCCGAATTTGTCGCGGCCGAGGTAGAATCCGTGGGGGTCGGTCTTGCCGGAATAGTTGAACGGATACAGATTGGCAACGGAGCTTGCGGGGAGGACGCGCTCAAACTGTGAGCCGAATCCGTTCGCTCCGCTGGCCATGGAACACGCAAAGCCCTGCTGCTGACGCAGAAGAAGACGGTCCACATTGAGCTTGGAGCGCATCAGCTCCGTCTGGACGGCAGTCTGAAGGAGCTTGAGCCGTTCAAAGCACTGCGCCATCAGTTCGATGAATACGGCGCAGTGCAAAAGCGGCTCACGGTTCTGCCGCATGGTGCTGATGAGCGTTGCCACATCGTGCAGATTGTTTTCGGCATTGATGGTATCCTTGAGATTGTTGGTGCCAGAACTCACCATGCGATTTTTGTTGGTCGCGTTGGTGAGAAGCTTATCCTCCTCCACCGCCGTGACCTGCCGCGTATAGATGTGGAGCGTCACGCCGTCCATCTCACCGAGATGCCGCAGGATTGCTTGCTCGTCCGTGGCGGTGGGATACTCCCGCAGCGCCCAAACGCAGCGGTAGGTGTTGCCGCAGATGAAGTGGTCTGGAAAGAATTTAATTACGCCGGGAGCGATCATGTCCAGAAAGGACTTGCTCTGCTGCTCTCCGGCGCTGATGCTGCTTTTCTGCTTTTTCAACGAATTCCTCCAATCCTAATTCCGCACCAGCCAACGCGCACCGTCGTAATCGTCGAACCGTTCCGTCGTCACATCCTGCTCACAGTAAACATACCTCTGGGAGATTTTTTATCCCCCATCTCTGGGGGACTCTTAAAACTCCAGTTTACCAATGAACTTGTAGGTGATGTCGATGGATTGATAAATCTCGCCGTTTTCATCAGTGCTTTTTTCGCCGATGTCGATGCGGTCAATGAGGGCATTCACGATTTTTGCATCCAACTGTTCAATGTGCTCCATGGATTTTATGACATCAATAAAGTTGCCAATGTCCTCTGCGCTCTTTTCACTGGCTGCCAAGCGTTCCTTGATTGATTCACTTTCCTCAATCAAATCGGTCTGCTCTACCTGCAACTTGGAACTAAGCATAGTGAAGTTACGGTCTGCAATAACATCTAAAGCTCTGTCCTCATACAGCTTTGCAAAAATACGCTCAATATCAGTAAGCCTTTTTTGGTTCTTAGTGAGTTGCTTTTCCAAGGATACGGTGGTAACACTTTGGCTGTCTGATTGGGCACTCTGTATTGCCTTGCGTACCTTGCTTTCATTAATTTGCACCATACCTATAATGCGGTTTAATCTCTGTCGTACCACCTCTGTAAGCATATCCAGAGAGGTATAATGGCTGGTACACCGTGCTTTGCCGTGGGAAGTATAGGTGGCACAGGTTAAATATTTGGTGACTGCTTTTGGTTTCCCATTCTTACCGATTTTTGGTTTTCGTGGTGCCTGTCCATAGTTCAACGCTTTTCCGCAGTCGGTACATTTGGCTATGCCTCTAAAAATATTTTTCCCATTGGCTTCGGTCGGAGACGGAGCACGAAATCTTTTTTGCACCGCATTCCACAGTTCCTGCGAAATAATCGGCTCGTGAGTATCCTCAATAACGATCTGGTCTTTCTTGGGCATCCTTTTCATCTTGCTTTTGTGGGTGGCTTTTCGATATCGTAAATGCACAGTGCTACCAAGATAAAAAGCATTTTTGACAATGGTAGAGATGGTTGCAATACTCCACTCATATCGATGCTCGGGTATTTCCATGTACTCGCTGTACTTCTCGCCACGCATATGCTTGACTGCAAGGGGTGTAGGAATTTTGCTTTCCCGTAGATAATCTCGGAGAATCCCTCGCCCCATTCCATCTGCATATTTTTCAAAAATCATCTGAACAATGGGGGCAGTTTCTTCATCGACGACCAGCTTGTTGTGATCGTTTGCATCTTTTTTGTAGCCGTAGGGTGCATAGGCTTGTTTTCGGTAAAATGAAAGTATCGCAAAAGGTCTCGAAAAAGTTAGCACCCCAGATGGCATAAAAAGTGAGCCATTGTCAGCACCTGAAATAACCGCTACCATTAGTTTGTTAAGGACTAAGGAGGTAGCAGAAAGGTGTTAAGAATGGCTCAAGTAAATAATATCAAAGATCTCTACGAAAATGAAGACCTAAGTTTGCGAGAAATTTCCCGAAAGACAGGTCACAGCTTCAAGACTGTCCAAAAGTACGCCTACCAGCTTGACTGGAGCGAGGACAATCTGCCGAATACCGAGCCAACGAGCTATCCGGTGCTGGGAGATTTCATTCCCGTAATTGACGAATGGTTGGAGGCCGACCGCAAAATCCCGCGCAAGCAGCGCCACACCGTTTGGAGAATCTTCTGCCGCCTGCGGGATGAGCACCATTTTACTGGTAGCTATTCCAGCGTGAAGAAGTATGTCCGCAAAAAGCGGTTCGTGATGAATTCCAAGAACAGCGGTTATCTGCCGCTGGAGCATGCGCTGGGCAGTGGACAGGTGGATTTTGGCAAGCATCTCTACTACGACGGCACCGGGCAGGAACAGGACGGCTATGCGCTGACCATTTCCTTCCCCAATTCCAACAAGGGTTACACCCAGACCTTCCCCTCGCAGAACCAGGAATGCCTGCTCACGGGCATGAAGCGTATCTTTGAGCATATTGGCGGCGTGCCGCCTGTGCTGCGCTTTGACAATATGTCCACCGCCGTTGTGCAGGTACTCAAGGGTACAGACCGAATTCTCACGGACGGCTTTCAACGTTTTATGTTGCATTACCGTTTCCGTGCAGAGTTCTGTAACCCGGCATCTGGCAACGAAAAGGGCAACGTGGAAAACAAGGTGGGCTACAGCCGCAGAAATGCCTTTGTGCCGGTTCCGACCATTGTGTCCTTTGACGAGTTTAACGAGTCCCTGTGGGAATGGTGCGAGAAGGATGCCCGGCGCCCTCACTACAAGAAGAAGCTCCTGATTGAAGAGCTTTGGGAAGATGACAAAGTGAGTCTTCTGTGCCTGCCGGAGTACCCGTTCTCAGTATTCCGATATGCGGCACTGACCGTGAGCAAAAGCGGCTTTGTGACCATTGAGACTAACAAATACGGCCTTTCTCCCATGCTGTCCGGTGAAACGGTGCAGGCTAAGATTTTCTATGACCATGTGGCATTCTTCCATGACCACCACCCGGTTGGGCACTACCGCAGGAGCTACAAAACCAACGATGAGGTGTACGACTGGACGCAGTATGTGTCCGTTCTCTGCAAAAAGCCGGGAGCAATTGAACATACCCGCTTCTTCCACCAGATGCCACAGCAGTGGCAGACATTCTTGGAACAGACCAGCGGCAGAGAACGCAAAAATGCGCTTCAGCTGCTCAGCGAGATTGTCTCTGACGGCAATGCCGCCTTGTGCGCTGATGCGCTGGAACTCGCCGGTGAGAACGGCCGCACGGATGCGGACAGCCTCCGGCAGTGCTATTACATGATTGCGAAAAAAGAATACCGGCCTGATCCGCTGAAATTACCCGGCTCTCCGGCGCTGCACTACAATCCCAATCTTTCCGCCTACGATGGCCTAATGGGAGGCGATGCAAATGTCTGAGGAAATTGAGCTGATGATGCGACAGGTGAAGCTGGGCGGCATGGCAAAGGAATGGCGCTCAGTCCAGTTTGAAAACACAGAGCAATATGTGACCGATCTGCTGAAGCTGGAGCTGAAAGAGCGTGAAGCCAACAGAATTAACCGCATGGTGAAAACCGCCGGTTTCCGTGTCCTGAAAATGCTGGATGACTTTGTGTGGACTTCCGCCATTGAACTGCCCAGCGGCTTGACTGCCGAGTACATGGAGGAACTGCAATTTCTCACGCCCAAGGAAAATCTCATTTTTATGGGTACCGTTGGTACCGGCAAAACTCATCTCGCCACAGCCATTGCCTTGAAAGCCTGCCAGGAAGGGCGGCGTGTCCGCTTTTATACAGCGGCGTCCCTTGCCAATATCCTGCTGGAAAAGAACAACAAGGGCACGCTGAACAATTATCTCAGTACGCTGAAAAAAGTGGAGCTCATTGTGATTGATGAGATTGGTTTTGTCCCACTGCACAAGGATGCCGCGGAACTGCTGTTTCAGGTAATTTCTGACTGCTACGAACGCAAGAGCTTGATTATTACGTCCAATCTGGAGTTCTCACAGTGGAACACCGTTTTTGGCGACAACCGCCTGACGGCAGCGCTGGTTGACCGGCTGATCCACCATTCCCACATTGTGATTTTCTCTGGCGAGAGCTACCGGCTGACCCAGTCCATGCAGCGCCAGCGTCCCCGCTGAAAAGGCGCTCCAAAAAGTGAGCATTGGGCCCCGGCCTGTTTGGCCCCGTGGGTCTCCAAAATGTGAGCGTTGGGCCCTGTCCTGTTTGGCCCCTCAAAAGGCCTTGACGCTGCACGCACAAACAAAGAATTAGGTGCTCCAAGGTGCTAACCTTTTTGGGGACCTTTTGCTAACATTTTTACTTGACGAACACAGCATAGGCTGCCAGAAATTGACCCTTGAGATATTTTGCATTTCGTGAGGCTCTTTGCTTTTTGCTAAGGTCTTTCACATACATGTCGTTCATGATAAACTTAAACGGAGCGAAGTCCACGCTTGAGCTATTCTTGTCGGCGGTGTCATATCCATCCCCGATGGCAATATATCTTACCTTGTTTTCGGGGAAGAATACCTCGGTGTAATAACCTGTCATGATGTAATCTCTGCCCAGACGGGAGAGGTCTTTGGTAATCACACAATTGATTTTTCCCTTGCCAATATCATCGATCATTCGTTGAAAATCAGGTCTTTCAAAGTTCAACCCTGAATACCCATCGTCTTGATAGATACATCCGATAGCCAAACCGTTTTCCTCACAGTACCGCTGTATAATATCTCTTTGAATGGTGATACTGCCGGACTCACCAACGTTGTCATCGTCCTCACGAGAAATTCTACAGTATATGCCTACTCTGTAATTTTGCTGTTCCATTCGAATCAAATCCTCCTTTTGTAAATGAAACAGCACATCAAGGTTTTGGTTTTGCAACACCAATATACCTTAATGTGCTGTGAATAGCTACTCTCAAAATCAAGAAATATCAAGAAATATCAAGCGGATTGGCGGCATTTATCTACAATCAGTTTTTCTAAAATTTCGTCAAGCTCCTTACCTTGTTCGGCAAATCGTTCCTTGATAAGGCAATTGATTTTCCCAAATCGAATTACAGTTCCAGTGTCATTTGCTGGTGCATGAACAGTAGAATCCGATTGTGTATTTTCATAATTTTTCATAGGCTGTCCTTTCTCCCTGTGGTAGGGCAAAAAAATAGCACCGAACATCTCTGCTCGGTGCATCACATTTTCATTTCAAAATCGTATCCGCTGTGGTCATCTTGCTTTTGACCAACACCCTTTTTGCGTTCGTGAACAACCTTTTGAGTGGTGCTATCCCTTACAGGAACATGCTGATTAGCTTGCTCCAATGATTTCCCAAGCTTAACAAAATCACTGCCAAGGTTAGCAATACCCACACCACCAAGGTCGTTTCCAATGTCCATTCCAACCTCGGCAATCTCAGCTTGGGCAGAGAAAAGGAACACTCTTTCTTGCTCCCAGCCTGTGATAAGGTCTGCTGTATCTTGGACAAACTCTTGCTCAATTGCTCCAGTTCCATCCTCGTGGGCAGGTTGTTCATCTGCGTTTTGATGCTGCTGGTTTGTTGCTGCAAGGCTTTCATCTGGCTCTGCAAATCCTCTATCCCATCCCAAATGAGGCTTTGGTTGTAAAACAGATTGTCCAACTTCTCCTGTGTCAGAGGAGAAGGAGTGGGCATCGGCTTTTGGGGTGACTGTGGTTTGTTCCGCTGTTTGAGTTCCTCCAGCGATAATTTCCTGTCTGATTCGTAGCTCAAGCTCCATCCTCTCCTTTAAATATTTTGATTCGTGCAAGCGGTCATCACGGCATTTCATACCCTTGGGGGTGGTGTAGGTAATATTTTTTCGGGTGTCTGTCCACTTGACACCGTAGCCCTCAAATTCCATCAGCTCGATAAATTGCTCCTTGCTGACAGCGTATTTCATACACTCGTCGATGGTATTCATCAACCGCATTTTCCAACTTTCACCCTTGGCTGCTGCGTGGTATTCAGCAACGCTCATGGACTTGCTATGCTCATGCTTTGGTTTCGGCTTGTAAACCTCAAAGCCATATTCCATGCACAGCCTGTCATTCAACTGCCGTATGGGTTCTATCTCCGGGGTGCTGATGTGAAACTTTCTGCCGGAGTCAAAGGCAACCGAGTTGATAATAAAGTGAGAATGTATATGGTCACGGTCGGTATGGGTGCAGATTAACACCTCGTAATCCTTGAAATACTCCGCCAGCTTGACCGCCATTTCGTGGGCAATCTTAGGCGGGACATCCTCACCCTTTGGGAAAGACTGCACCATGTGGTAGTACATACGACCGCTGTCTTTGCCGTGGTACAGCTTGGTGTTGATAAATTCGTGGTAGACCGTTTGGGGAGAACAGTTCAGCCCCGACACCAATCTCTCGCCCTCAAACAGGGTCTTTTCGGTTTTCATGGCATAGTTCATCACCGCAGACATACTGGCTCGTGACTGCTTTTTCTTAATCTTTGCGAAGCTTACAATGGCTATGCTGACCACCTCCTACGCTCTAAAATCTCTTTGAGATGGCTGTTGATTGCGACCATTTCCTCCTGCACACCGCTGAGATTAACAGCATTAATTCTTCCGCTGTGGGCAAGCACTGCAATCTGATTGAGGTTTCTGCCTACGGCTTTTAGCTCCTTGAGCACCTCAGCAAGGTCTGTAATAATGACTATCTCCTTGCCGAGACAGGTGGCAGTGACATAGTCGGTGAGGGTCTTGTTTGCCCTCTGTGCCTTGTGATGGATTTTCTCTAAATCCTCGGGTGTAATTCTTAGGTTTAATCTTGCGTTTTTCATGTGATACCTCGCTTTCTTCATGAGATGGGTTCGTTCTAAAGGGGTGCGGGTACACCCGCCCAGCAGCATCGGCGTGTAGCCGAATGCGATGCTGGCTCTCTCCTCGGAGAGAAAGTGGTAGCGGTAATTCCTGCGGTTAAATAGATAACTGACAGAGAAGAAAAATTGCACCCTGTGGGGTGCTTGGAATGGGTCGGCTGTGGGTGTCTGTTTTGGCTCACAAATCGCCTACAACGGCTTTGTTGGCGGTGGGTGGGGTAGTTACTCCCATCGCCGTTATAATCGGCACACTGGGGCGACAGTGCGGTCAAAATGCCCCATGTGCATCGGCATTAGAGCAGTTCATAGCAAATGTGTGGGTACTATGCCTACAGCGATCTGCCGTTACAAATTCCCCTTGTCAGTGGGGATGATAACGGCTGTTATTATCAGAGAAACAAGAGGGCAACAAGGCAGTGTCCTTAGAACCTTGCACTGTTACCCCCTTGGCAGTGAGGAGTACCATTTGTTATCTTTTCTAATTGATTTAACGCCGATGTTTTGTTTGGCTATTTTCAAGGTTCGGTTGGAAATCCCCATCTCTTTTGCCTGTGCGGTAATTTCCTCCGAAGCCATTTCACCATCAGAAAGCAAATCCCTCAACAGGTTTTCCGCTTGTGCTGTTTTACTGAGCAGTGAGCCGTTGCCGGCAAGCACTTCATCCACCGAGGTGTCACAGTAACCTTTCCATGCAAAGCCTGTTTCGGGGTTGAGCTCAAAGGCAATGGATTTTCCCTCGGGTGCAAGACTGCTTTTATCATGAGCAACAATACGGAGTGTCGGCTCATCTCTCACTCTGCCAACTACAAGCACACTTCGTGCTGCTGCACGGAAATCTATTGAGCCAAGACCACGGTATGAGGATTTACCGCTCTGCATTTTATTCATGTGTCCAACTAAAACAAAGGCACAGCCTGTTCTCTCCGCAAGCAGTGACAGTCGTTTCATGATAGGTCTGATTTCATTTGCTCGGTGCATATCCACATCCTCACCGAGGTAGGCTTGCATAGGGTCAAGCACAATCAGCTTTGCACCTGTGGCGGTGATAGCTTGCTCCAGTCGCTCGTCAGAGAGTGTCAGCTCGGTTTCATTTTCATCAATGACCAACACTCTTTCGCAGTCAGCACCGGCAGAGAGAAGGCGAGGCTTGATGGTGTCACCAAGACCATCCTCTGCTGTTTGGTAAATCACATTGATTGGATCTGCTCCAACTTCTTCTTCGGGCAGTGGTTCTCCGTTGGTGAGCAGTGCAATGAGGGCGAGGATAAAGGTTGTCTTGCCCTCGCCTGGGTCACCTTGGATGATGGTCACCTTGCCGTATGGAATGTAGGGATACCAAATCCAATGAACATCCTCTACATCCACATTGCTCATTTTGATTAGCTTTAATTGGTTGCTCAAAAAATCATCTCCTTTTCTCGGCTTTGTAGCCATTTGTGTGGTTGCCTACGGGGTGTCTCCTGTCGGCTGTGTTAGGGTTAAACACCGAACATTCCTGCAAGAGGATTGGAATTCACAGCTCTTTCCAATTGTTCTCCAGATACATGGGTGTAAATCTGAGTGGTAGCGATGCTATCGTGACCAAGTATTTGCTGCAAGGCACGGATATCTACTTTTCCATACTGGTACATCAGCGTGGCTGCTGTGTGACGAAGCTTGTGGGTAGATAATGTTTTGATGTCCAGTCCTGCTTTGGCAAGATACTTTTTCACCACATCCTGCACCGCTCGACCTGTCATTCTCTCACCATTTTTTGATATAAACAGAGCAGAGGTGCTTACTGTTCCTCTCACTGAAAGCCAGTCTGCTATGGCTTTCTTGGTTGCCGGAGTTAAAAAGATGGCTCGCTCTTTATTGCCCTTACCAATAATTCGAAGACTGTCAGCAGTTACCTGCTCCACATTAATGCTGGTAAGCTCCGACAGTCGCAATGCACAGTTTAAGAACATGGTAATAATGCAGTGGTCACGAGGGTTGTTTTCACACTCAATCAGCAAGCGAATTGATTCCTCCAACGTGAGGTGCTTTGGCATTCGCTTAGGGATTTTTGGTGTTTCCAGTTCCTCGGAAACATTATTGTCGATGACTTTGGCTTTTGTCTTGAGGTACTTCCAAAACTGGCGGATGGAAACGATTTTTCTTGCCCTGGTGCCAGCGGAAGCCTTTTTTTCATTTTGGCAATGCGAAATAAAAGCGTACATATCATTGAGCGTAATGCTACGGATAAACTCAGCATCCACAAAAGCTAAGTCATACCTATCACCGAATATGTTTCGCTGCTTTTTTAGAAATGAAAAAAACATTAAAACATCGGTGCGGTACTCAATTACTGTGTTCTGGCTCCTACCTTTAATGACTGTGAGGTAGTTGAGGTATTCCTCCAAAAGAGAAAAGCTGGTGTAATTTTTTAGTGCCATAGGGTTCTCCTTTCAACATTTGGTTTTATGCAAAAAGCACCGACCCGTCATAAAACAGGTCAGTGCTTTGAGACATCAGATTAAGTTCAGAGAATAAAAAATGGCGAACAGCTAACCGGTAATCGGTTTAAACTGTTCGCCATCTTTTTCAAATATTTCGAGTATCATTTTCGCTCCCATGCGGAAGCCGTCTGTGAAGCGTTCCTCTCCGCTGATGTAGAGCAAGTTACCTTGTGCCGTTATAAGATCCTGTAGAAGCTTTTGCTGTTGTTCATTCAGCTGTGCCATCAGTTTTTCTTCAAGCGCTGAAACTTCACGCTGCCCTTTTTGAAATTCGCTGCCGGGCACAACACTTTTTGCCACAGGGTTTAGGTTGCCGTGGTACAGTTCACTCAGTATTTTTTCTTTCTGCATTTTTCTCACCTCCTCAAGCACAACACAATACCATCTATCCCAGCAGAAAGCTATTCAGCAATGTTTACAATTCGACAGTTGAATTGATTACTTTAATATGGTAAACTTATTCTATATAGCTACCGAACAAAACTTTTTTGAAACGGTAGTGGTGAAAAAAATACCCAATGGGTAAAATTTATATAATGGGCTGTTAGTATTTTTTAAATAGCAAATCAATAAACCATAATTTGAAGCTGAAAGGAGATTTCTCATTGTCACAGACAACAAAACGAGCACTGGAGGCATCGCTTAAAAATTTGC